>Ga0182738_1000205_pt1 | contig 91896 bp, 76 predicted proteins | sample eDN5th30CBELigMG_FD_128876 | JGI IMG/M metagenome (GOLD analysis project Ga0182738, IMG submission 128876) | Enriched Miracle-Growth compost microbial communities from Emeryville, California, USA - eDNA 5th pass 30_C BE-Lig MG (version 2)... ... | reverse complement strand
TTACTTTCTTCAGATGGAATTCCTTTTTTTATTTTTTAAAAAAAAGGGCCCCAACAACCCCCTTTCCCCCCCCCCCCCCCCATTTCGCTCATATTAACAGAGGCCGCCGTCACTTCAGGGTTGTCGGCTTCACCCTGATTGAACTTCTGGTGGTGATCGCCATCATTGCTGTTTTAATCGCTCTGTTGTTGCCGGCAGTCCAGCAGGCTCGCGAAGCCGCCCGCAGAAGTCAGTGCAAGAACAATCTGAAACAGATTGGACTGGCAATGCACAACTATCATGACGTCACCAACCGGCTTCCCATTGGGGCAATGTGTTCCAACAATCCTTCGGTAAATCCAAGCCTCAACGGTGGCCAGAGCGGTTATGTCTGGGTTCGCTATATCATGCCTTACATGGAAATGAGCAACCTGTACAACGCCTGGAACGAAAACAGAATTTATACGGACAATTCTGTTGTCTCAGCCAATGGGATGACAAACCTGAGAATTATTCGCACGAGGCTCCCGGGCCTGCTCTGTCCCAGCGACACCCAGTTTCCCGCCTGGAACTCCGTGTTCAATCATAATTATGCCGTGAACTACGGAAACACCTTTATCAACAATGGTAACTATACGGGAACTCCCGCAATCACCAACCAGGGGGGACCGTTCAAGTACAGCGGAAATGATACCGGAACCTGTTATGGATTTTCAGATATTATTGACGGAACGAGTAATACGCTGATGGTCTCCGAACTGCGCAGCGGCCAGATCGCCAACGACATTCGCGGACTGATCTGGTACCAGAGCACCACCGGGTTCACGACCTACACGCCACCAAATTCTTCGATTCCGGACTGGAACGGGGGTTGGTGCAGCGATCCAACCGCTGTCGCTGCCTTCCAGATGCCCTGTGCCGCTTCGGCTCCCTCAGGGACGTCCAATTACCTGGCTTCCAGAAGCCGCCATACGGGAGGAGTTCAATCGCTGCTTTGCGACGGCAGTGTCCGATTCATCAGCGAAAACATCAGCCTCGTCACCTGGCGGGCATTAAGTTCGCGTGCTGGAGGCGAAGTTGTCGGCGAATTCTAGGCCAGTTTGGTCTTTGTTCGATCACGCTCGGCCTTGAATTCCCTGTATTTCACCAGGATCCGCGTGATATACCATTTGTAACTTCGCTCGGAACAAAAGAAATTTCCCCACGAATTTCGCAGATGGCATCGACAAAAATCTCACGGATCATCATCAAATTGGATTGAGATGAGGTCTCGTTTCCTCTCCAGAAAGAAAGATGGCCGAAAGCTGGATGCGGGGGCGAATATTGCCAGTGGACGAGTTGTGCAAGGCCTCTTTCCCCAGGGGGCCTTGCACAAAAGTTCAATCGGCCGGGCATTGTCCAACGATGTTCGGCACCCTTTTTGCGCAGAAAAGAGAAAGAAGGGGAGTCTTCTGAATGGCAACGGCGAAGAGATGATGAGCTTCCAGAATCTCCCCGCATGATCCTGTGAAGGGTGTGGCTCTATTTGAAACCAGGGCTTGTGACTTGAATCCTCATGCATCAACTGGTTACAGTCTCTCTGAGACTGAGATTCGGTCTCTGTGCACCGGCTTTCCAGTGCCCCACTGACAAACCCATCTGGTGTGTTTGTCGGAGTTGTCACATTACGGTAAGTCATTCCGAAACGATCAGCTTGATCGTGATGTCGCAGTTCACCACTGCCTGCGATGCCGGTCTGAATTTTTCCATGATCCAGGGGACAGGGACCGTGCGGACTCCAGGCAGGATTTTTCCTGCCGGTCACACTCCATGTGCTTTCATAAGAACTCGGTCAAATGCAAAACGACACCAATTGTTCCTCATTGCATCAGCGTGCAATGGTTTTTCGAAAACAGACTGGTTTCAATCGTGGTTTTACACTCATTGAACTGCTTGTGGTGATCGCGATCATCGCGGTTCTGATTGCGTTATTGCTCCCGGCTGTTCAGCAAGCCCGGGAAGCCGCCCGCCGCAGCCAATGCAAGAATAATCTGAAGCAGATTGGCCTGGCGATCCACAATTATCACGACACCTGTCAGCGATTACCGAATCAAGGAGTTTATGGTGCCAGGGCCTGGTCAGTTGCGATCCTTCCTTTTCTGGAGCAGACAGCCTTGTCGGACAGTTATCAGGACAATGAGCCGTACGACAGTGCTGACAACCTGCTTCTGAAAGCCAAGATGCCCACCGTTTATGCTTGTCCTTCCTCTCCGGAGGCAGGGAAAGTGATTGATGGAATCGGATGCCAGACGACGGATTACACCGTGATGCGATCTGCTTATAACGGCAGCAACCGGTATCAAGGAATGTTTGAGGACGGGAAGTCTTTGAAATTCCGTGATGCCACCGATGGCCTTTCGAACGTATGCATGATGTATGAATCCGCCGGACGGGCAAAATGGTATGTCAAAGGAATCGCCAATCCAGGAGGAAGCCCATACGCATACAATTGGGGGCCATGGGGAGTGGGGGGCAACGAAGAGTGGTATTCGGTCTACAATGGCGGATATTTCAACCAGATGTTCGCCAAGTTCACCACTCCTGGAGCCGCTCCGGAAATGATTCCCAGTACGGGAAGCAGTATTATTAATGTTTCAAATTTCTACGCATATGCGTATTCCTTTCATACGGGAGGAATGCATGGACTGATGGCAGATGGATCTGTCCGGTTTGTTTCCGAGAATGCGGCCGTTTCTGTTCTGGAAGCGATCGGCACCATCAATGGCGGTGACATTGTGGGGGAATTCTAGTGCGGAAGAATCTCCAGGTTGCTCCGATCTTGATGCTGTCCCTGTTGTTGCTCTTGCAAGGGTGTGGCCCGAAAGAATGGAAGGCGAAGGTGGTTCCCGCCCGTGGGAGCATTTCGATCAACGGAAGTCCCGCGGAAGGGGTGATGGTTACGCTGAGTCCTCGAGGAGATCAGGTTGACAAAAGAGAAACGCAGCCTTGGGGCGTCTCCAGCACCGATGGGACGTTCACGCTGACGACATACGAATTCGAGGATGGCGCTCCGGAAGGGACATATGATGTGCTGGTACGCTGGCCGGATGATGTTCATTCGATGGATGCCATCGACATGCTGGACGGGGCGTATTCACGACCTGACAAATCACAATGGCAGGTCACGGTCATCAAGGGAACTCCTGAACTTCCACCCATCAGAATTGATGGAGCAAGACTTCGCAAACCACCGGTAAATCCTCCTCAGGCCACACCTGCGAATGGTGTCAGACCGAATCACCGACGATAAAACGGTCGCTGGGGAAGATTCCCTTCCCTGTTCATCGATGCTCCTTGATCGTCTCAAATTCTCCTCTTATGAATCACGCTTTCTGACTGAATGAGCAGCGAACGGAACGAAAAACTACGTCCATTTCCCTTTCGCCAGCTCTTCTGGAAATGGCATCTCTATGCCGGGTGGTTTGGCGGTCCGCTGGTGATCTTGATTGCGATTACTGGCGCCATACTGGTGTTTGCTCCCGAAATCGACAGAGCCCTGCGACCCGATCTGTGGAGCCTGAAACAATCTCCGGGACCTGAAACTTTCGCTGACCAGCCGTTGATCGATTGCGTTCGTCGACAATATCCGGGGAGTTCGATTTTGCGGTATTCGCAGAATTTCCGAGCTGATGAGCCTTATTATTTCATGGTGATAACTGCCGGGGGAGAGGTTCTGGATGTCTGGGTCAATCCATATACGAGATCCATCGTGGGCACGCGGATCTGGGAAAGCTCATTTGTGCGAATCGTGGAGCAGTTGCATCGCCGTCTGCTCTCCGATGTTCCTGGCAGTATCGTTATCGAACTGATCACTGGCTGGATGATTGTACTGACATTAACAGGCTTGTTTCTGTGGTTTCCCAGAAGCTGGAAAGGCCTCAAGCACGGGCTGACCTTCTCTTTTCGAGGATCGGCATATAAAACGAACTGGCGCCTACATAATGCACTCGGAGCGTGGACAGCACTCGTGATCCTCGCACTCTCTTTGACGGGAATGCTGTTTTCGTATTACACAGGAGGGATGTATGCGAATCTGGTGGAGTTGGCGAGTGCACAAAAGGATGTTCCCTCCGCCCCGGTTTCTCCTACCGGAACAAGCCTGAAAACCATCGATGAACTGCTGGCGAAAGTGCGTCAGGATCTTCCTGAGCATCGTCCGCTGGAGGTCTGGCTTCCCCGCAAGGAGGGTGGCACGGTGACTATCTCAGCAACGGCGGAGACGCGACCGACATGGACTCACATCAGCAGTTTTCAGAAATGGACTTTCGATCTGGGCTCAGGAGAACTGCTTGAACATGAGACGTGGACGGACCGGCACCCTCTGGTCAAGTTCTGGGAATTCTCTGAGGCGGTTCATTTTGGATCCGTATTCGGCTGGCCGACGAAACTGATCGTTCTGGTCAGTTGTCTGATCGTGCCGGTTCTGTCTGTGACAGGCTATCTGATCTGGTGGTGGAAACGACAAGGACGATTAAAGACTGCTTCGCGCCAAGCACCCATGCGGACTTCGACACCAACTCGGAGAAGGCCTGTTTCGAAAGCGCTGATTGCCTGTTTGATCGTCGTCGGAATCATTTTCCCGACGATTGGCATCTCATTCCTGGTGTTGCTCGCTTGGGAGTTCACCTTATGGACATGGAAACTTTCCGGGTCAGTTCGCGTCCAGCTGCCTCGCTGAAATCGTTGTCTTTCCTCTCCGCGTTCTCTCGGCACCCTTTGTGTTTTTATTCTTTCATAAACGGAGCAGTCCAGTTTCTGTTATCCTTCACTTTCCCAGTCAAATCCCAGATCGAGGGCGGGGGCGGAGTGGGTCAGCGCGCCAACGCTGATGTGATCCACGCCAGTCCGGGCAATCTCCGCCACTGTCGTGATCTGAATTCCACCCGATGCCTCCAGCAGGACGTTCGAAGCAACGGTATCCCGCAAATGGACTGCTTCCATCAGTTCCGCAATGGACATGTTGTCCAGCAGCACAATGTCCGGCGCCGCGGGCAGAATCTCCCGCAACTGATCCAGCGAATCCACTTCGAATTCGATGGACATGCCAGCGGGAGCCCTGTCCCGCAGATGACGCACGGCATTTGCCAACGTGTTCCCCGGTTGCTGCAAGTAATACGCCAGATGATTGTCTTTGACGAGGATCGCGTCATACAGGCCAATACGGTGATTCGTTCCTCCTCCGCAGCGCACGGCATATTTCTGTAATGCGCGCAGACCAGGAAGCGTTTTCCGCGTCTCCAGGATTTTCGCCCTGGTTCCGGACACCGCAGCTACATATTCATGAGTCAATGTCGCCACGCCGCTAAGCATCGTCATGAAATTCAAAATGGTCCGTTCCGCAGTCAGCAGCGTTCGGACGGAACCTTCCAGATGGGCGATGACCGTTCCCGCCTGAAGCGAGCTTCCATCCGGAAGGGGAGCCCGGATTTCCATGACGCTGCCCAGTTGTTCATTCACCACGGGGAGAAGAGCGCTTCCAGCCAGAATGCCCGATTTCCGGGAGACAATCTGAATTCGACCCTGTGCGTCTTCCGGCACCATCAATTCGCTGGTGATGTCGCGCTGGTTCCGCAAGTCCTCGTGCAAAGCTGTCCGAATGAGTGTGCGGGCAGCCTCCTGTTCATCAACAGTCAGCATGAAAGAAGTTCTCCACAGGTAATCAACACCAGAAACCGCCAATCATGTTTTATGTTCTTTGAGCATTTCCGACGAACCCCACTTATGGATTCCTCTCTCAATATTTTGTGTCAAGCTTTTGAAGACAGATCGGGGCTCATTGGCCTGCGTGCGGCCTTGATGTTCCAACTGTCAGTTCGGATTTGCGGCCCTCACAGTTATTTTGAATCCTTGTGCGGCTCTGGGGCTTTTTGTTTCAACGTGTATTCCGCCCAGAGAGCGGCTCCGAGAACGCCGGCATCATCCTTGAGCATCGCCGGTACGACTTTGAAGGTATCCCGATATGCGGGCATGACACGTTTATTGGCTGCTTTTGTGACTTGCGAGACGAACAGATCGGGCATCGCTTCCACGAGTCCTCCCCCCAGGATCACGACATCCGGGGCAATGAGATTAATGACGCTGCCGACTGCAATTCCGATGTACCGGGCAGATTCCTTGATGATTGTCTCGACGACGCTGTCTCCCGCGTCGATGGAATTTTTCAGAGCACCGCTACGAATTTCTGCGATATCGGTTCCTGCTGCTTCCAGCAGATGCGGAGCGTCACCGCGATACGCGGCCCGCGCACATTGGGCGGCAATCGCCAGACGGCTGGAGACCGATTCCAGGCATCCACGCTGGCCGCAGCCGCATCGGGGACCGTTCGACATCACCTGCATGTGACCGATTTCGAAACAGGATGACGTTGACCCCCGCAGAATTTCTCCACGATAAACGCAGCCGCCGCCGATCCCTGTTCCGGCAAAAACGCCAATGACACAACGGGAGTCACGCCCAGCCCCGACCCGATATTCCGCATAGATTCCCGCGTCCACATCATTGAGCACCGCGACCGGACACTTGAGCTCTTCTTCCAGGCGTTCTTTCAGCGGCACATCCTGCCAGCCCAGATTAGGAAGATCAAGCAGCATCCCCCGGTTCATTTCAATCGGTCCCGGACAACCGATTCCCATGCCACGCAGATCCCTGGGAGTTAAATCGGCTTTCTTCAAGGCTTCCTGCACCGTTTCAATAATGCGGTCGATCCCTCCCTTGGCACCAGTCCCCGGGTGGATTCGTTTCCGTTCTTTCCCCAGGACATTCCATTTTTCATCATAGACCTGTGCCAGCATCTTCGTGCCGCCTAGATCGAATCCCATCCAGTATTGCGCGGACTCTGTCTCGGGCATTGTGCTACTCCCGTCGCGTAGACCAACTTTGTGGGTCATGACAAAAAACGACTCTCAGGACCGACCGGCCCTCTTCATTTGATTTTGAAACCCGCCGGTAATGATTTGAAGGGCCAGAACCAGCTTTTCTGGCGTCATTCCCATTTCCGCAGCTGTGACAGGCACAGACAGATCCGGGCATATTCCACCGGAAGCATTTTCGCGACCATGTGAACTCCCGGCAGAAGAAGCAGGCTGGTATCAATCAAATCGACCAGCCATTGCGAAGGATTGACAGGCCGTCCCGAAAACGGAGGAAAGCCTGCCACCAGTAAACGCAAGGGGCGGACCAAGGAGCCTCTTCCTCCCATTGGGAATCACCGTCACAATGGAATGGCAAGACTTGGGAGAACGGAAAAAACAAAACCCCGGACAATCAAAATCGCCCGGGGTTTTGCAGGTTTCCCTTGGGGAACATGGAATCACTCTTTGGAAGAGGATTCTTCATCCGCTCCCACGGCGGCCAGAACGGGTTCTTCGCCTTCGCGAAGTTCTCCGATAAAGTCCAGCTGCCGCGTATCACCCACTTCCTTCACATTCACGATGATGTGGTTCTTGCCGTCGAAAACGCCGCGAAGAAGTTCTTCCGCCAGCGGATCTTCCACGAAGATTTCCACAGCCCGCCGCAATGGCCGAGCCCCGTAATCGGTATGGTCCCGATCACTTTGCTCGGACCGGCTCTTGTCGATCACCAGTTGCTTGGCTTCATCGGACAGTTCCAGAACAAGGCCGCGTTCCTTGAGCCGTTCGCGGACCTTTTTCAGTTCGTAGTCGATAATGGTCTTCATATCGTCGTCAGTCAGCTTGTGGAAGACGACGACTTCATCCAGACGGCCGATGAATTCCGGTTTGAATTGCCGGCTCACTTCGCCCATCACGTTCTTCTTCATCTCATCATGGGCGGCAGCGCCGGCCTTGTTGCCAAACCCGAACGGCGGACTGGAAATGGCTTTCGCCCCCACGTTGGTCGTCATAATGAGAATCGTATTCTTGAAGTCCACCCGGCGGCCGAAACTGTCCGTCAGATGACCTTCTTCCATGATCTGCAACAGCATGTTGTAGATGTCCGGATGGGCCTTTTCGATTTCATCCAGCAGCACCACGGCATAAGGGCGACGGCGGATTTTCTCGGTGAGTTGTCCCCCTTCCTCAAAACCGACATAGCCTGGAGGAGCCCCGATCAGACGGCTGATGTTATGCCGTTCCTGGTACTCGCTCATGTCGATCTGAATCAGGGCTTCTTCATCACCAAACATGAATTCCGCCAGCGATTTGGCCAGCAGCGTCTTCCCCACCCCCGTTGGACCGGAGAACAGGAACGTGGCTGTCGGCCGCTTCGGATCTTTCAGTCCGCTACGGCTGCGGCGAACCGCTTTTGATACCAGCTTGATCGCTTCGTCCTGGTTGACCACGCGGCGATGCAGATATTTCTCCATTTCCAGCAACCGGACGGTGTCCTCGCTGGAAAGACGGGTGAGTGGAACGCCGGTCATTTTGGCGACGACTTCGGAAATCACTTCCGCGTCCACAACGCCATCGGTCTCCTGGGACTTCTGGCGCCATTCGCGAGTGATGGTTTCCTTCTTCCGCTTGAGTTTATCCGCCTGATCACGAAGGGAGGCCGCCTTCTCAAAATCCTGATTAGCGACCGCTTCATCCTTGGCGGCATTCATCCGCTCGATATCTTCTTCGAGTTCCTTCAGATCGGGCGGACGGACCATGGACTTCAGGCGAATCCGCGCTCCCGCTTCGTCGATCACGTCGATCGCCTTGTCCGGCAGACAACGCCCGGTGATATACCGGTTCGACAACTCAACGGCTTTCTCCAGGGCATCGTCCGTGTACTGCACCTTGTGATGGGTTTCGTACCGGTCCCGAAGTCCTTTGAGAATTTCGACCGCCTGATCCTTGCTGGGGGGATCGACCATGACCATCTGGAACCGGCGTTCCAGCGCACTGTCTTTTTCGATGTACTTGCGGTACTCGTCCAGCGTCGTTGCGCCAATGCACTGCAATTCTCCCCGGCTCAGGGCAGGCTTGAGAACGTTTGAAGCATCAATCGCCCCTTCCGCTCCCCCCGCACCGACCAGCGTGTGCAGTTCGTCGATGAACAAGATCACGTTTTTCGCGCGACGAACTTCGTTCATCACCGCCTTGATCCGTTCTTCGAACTGACCGCGGTACTTCGTTCCAGCCACCATCATCGCCAGATCGAGGACAACAATCCGTTTTTCCCGCAGCAGTTCCGGAACGCTTCCTTCCACGACCATCTGGGCAAAGCCTTCAACGATCGCGGTCTTGCCGACGCCCGCTTCTCCCAGCAACACCGGGTTGTTCTTCTGGCGGCGACAGAGGATCTGCGTCACCCGTTCGATTTCATTTTCGCGACCGATGACCGGATCAAGCTTTGCCTGCCGGGCAAGTTCGGTGAGATCCCGTCCGAAGCTGTCCAGGGCGGGAGTTTTGCTCTTGCCCGCCTTGCCGGCCGGAGCCCCGCCCCGCTCAGACGTTTCCGCTCCTTCGATTCCGTGCCCCAGAAGATTCAGGACTTCTTCCCGAACATCTTCCAGTTTCAATCCCAGATTCATCAGGACCTGTGCCGCCACCCCTTCCTGCTCACGCAACAGTCCCAGCAGCAAGTGCTCTGTACCCACATAGTTGTGGTTCAGATTCCGTGCTTCTTCCATCGCATATTCGATGACTTTTTTAGCCCGGGGTGTCTGCGGTAGTTTCCCCATCGTGACCAGATCCGGTCCGGACTGGACGATCTTTTCGACTTCCAGACGAATTTTCCGAAGATCCACATCCAGATTCTTCAGCACATTCGCAGCGACTCCCGAACCTTCTTTCACCAGTCCCAGCAGAATATGTTCCGTCCCGATGTATTCGTGGTTAAATCGCTGGGCCTCCTGATTGGCCAGCTGCATCACTTTTCGGGCACGGTCAGTAAATCGTTCGTACATTTGTTTCCGACTCCTCTCCGGCTGGTGGACGTTGCACCTGCGAATCGCCATTCCTCACAACAATTTCGCGGCCGAGCGACGAGCGCAGCCGCAATTGCTGAGCGGAATCAAGCAGGATTTGCCATGCCAGCTCCCGAATTCTAGTCCGTGTCTGAAAATGGGACAAGATTTGGGTTTGAGACGAAAGACATTCCCCCGGAATTATTCGGAAAATAACGCCTCCTCTGACCCCAGGAAGACATTTTGGATGATGCAGCCCAACCATGTCCTTCCACCATTCCGATTCTGGCAATACTCATCCTGACCGTAGGGTCACTTCAAAGAGACCAGAATCAGGAATGAGTTGCCAGAATCAATCAGCCGAGCAAGAAATGGAAAAAGGGTTACTTTTCCGGTGACGGCTTCACTTCTTCAGCCATCTTGAGCAGTTCCGCAAGCATTTTATCCGAGGCTTCCCGTTCCAGGCGATTTGTTCCCAGCCAAGTTTCATACCCCCCCAGGTCAACTTGGCGGGGGGGAGGCAAATATCCCAGATAACCATGTGTCAAAGACATCAGAAATGCGGGCTGAATCGGACAGCGTTTCTTGAATTCCAGGCCAATTTCCGAAAAGATTTCACAAGGCATGGTCCCAATGCAGAGCTTTCCGATCCGCAGAACCTGCAATGGGATGGGTGCTTCCTCGGGAACGTCCGCAATCTTGACTGCTCTTTCCGCATAGGCATAAGAGAGGTCGCCCCGTTTTTTGGGTCCCGCAGCAACAACTTTTTCCGCCCATTCCAATGTCTGTGCGTCCGGATGGCGGAATTTCAGTTTGATTTGTCGAAAACGAGCCGCCAATGTGACATCCCGGTCGTATTTGATCTCTTTCAGTGCGGCAAGTACCTTCGTGGCAACATCCCGAGCAACGGAATTCATTTGCTCATAAGGCTCTTTCCGGGGGCGGGGATTTTTGAAATTGATATTGTTGATATCGCCGCTGGTCCCATTGGCCATGATCGGAATGAACGGGGGATTCTGGTGTTCGAGTCCGGACAGCTCCAGAAAATGCTCCGGAAAACGACCGTAATAATCCGCAGAGATATCGGTTGCCGGAACTCCTCCCACGTAATGCAATGAATAGCTCGCCAACAATGCGATCGGTTTCCCGTCGGGTTCACGGAAGGAAAGGATAGAAACGGTCGGATCGGTGGGACCGGCTGGCTTCACCAGATCGGGACTTCCAGCCCGAGGATTCATTTTCACCTTGTCATCCGTCTTTCCAAACGGATTAGGGGGCATGGCCCCTTCTTTCAGATACCAGCGACGATTAAAGACGTGTTCGGGGATTTCCACGGTGCCGAACCCAAATTCCGCAGGTCGCAGTAGATGTTTGGCCCGCTGAACGCCGTCCGCAATTCGCCGGGCCACAAACTTCTGATAATCATCCAGTTCCGCCCCGATCTCATACCGGTTTGGCCCCAGGCAGCTGGAGGCGGAGTGAGTGTGCGTGGCACAAATCAAGACGTTGCCGGCGGGGATTCCGGAATTTTTTTCGATCAGGGCTTGCGCGGCCTGACAGGTTTCCGTGGAAATCCCAAGCAGATCGCAAACCACCAGGGCCAGCTGGGTTTTGCCATCATCCAGCACAATGCAATGGGCATGAAGATCGTCATGTACATTCGTTGACGGAAGCGGGCTGAAGCCGCCGATGATCAACCCGCCAATGGGAGGCGTTATATTGCTGTTGGCGGCCCCCGCTCGAAATCCGGGAACCGGTTCCGCAGCCTCGGCAACCGACAAAGAGAAGAAGGTCGCCACGACCAGGCTTGCCAAAAACGATGACAGCCAGACATTGCAAAGGCGAAACTGTTGAACGGAACGAGGTACCACTCGGCAAATTGTGGGCTTTCCGACGGTCGAACGTGCAAAAACTGGCCCCGGGAAGGGAAGTTGCCTCGGCATCGCTTCTCCTTTACGTTATGGACATGAATTGATTCATTCCACTTTGATTTCAGCTGACATTTGCTGAAATTCAGGAATTCATTTCCCTGGAGTGTTGGAGAATGCGATCAGGAAGTCAACGCAATGGGCATGGCCGATATCTGCCCCGGCGCAGCCGGTTCGTTTCAATCGCGGCAAGAACTCGTCCCCGCAACGCAAATCGTTGCAGACTGCGAAAATCCGGAATATTTGCAGCCCGAAATGATCAGTAACGCCGAATTACGCTTTGCAAAATGCCCAGGATCTCCACGTTGTCGCTGTAAATGGGTTTCATGGATGAGTTGGCTGGTTCCAGGCGATAGCGACCTGATTCCCGATAAAACCGCTTGAGTGTGGCATCTTCTCCGTTCACCAGGGCGGCCACAATTTCGCCATCGCGCGCGGTCGCCTGACGGCGGATGACAGCGAAATCACCATCGGCAATATGATCCTCGATCATGGAATCACCCCGGACCCGCAGACAGAACAGGTCATCATCTTCGAACAGGTCCGTAAAATCGGCCTGCTCTTCCTGTTCCACAGCCAGAACCGGCGTGCCCGCAGCGATCTGTCCTGCCAGGGGAAGACTCGTTTTTCCCCGGCGAAGCGATTCCTTCAATTGAATAGCCCGCGACATATTGGATTCACGGGTAATCAGCCCCTTCTTTTCAAGGGCTTTCAAATGGCACATCACGCCATTCGGGGACCGGATGCCGAAATGCTGGCCGATTTCCCGGACGGTCGGGCCGTAACCGCGATTCAGGATGCGGTCTTTCAGGAATTCGTAAATGAGGTGCTGACGTTTGGTCAATTTTGTTGCTTCGGACATTCGGATGCACTCCTTTTGTCTCCGTTTGGGATTTTCGCTGCCAATTCCTCCCAGCGAAAATGAAATCCCTTACTTCAGAATGAATACAGCAGATGTTCACAATATACCGATGTGCAATGTTCATGTGTATCCTATTTCTCTCAAAACGCGAATGAACTTGAGAGAATTTCCCGAAAATAATCCCCTGCAACGTCTCTGATCCGCAAAATCGACACAAACCGCATAACAGGCGCAAGGGGCACAATTCCAAGTTTAGGTGCAATCGTTGTGACAAGTTTGCACGGCCTAACCGGCCGATAGGAAACATCGGAACTCTTCGGGTATTCAGAGCGATCCGGTGTTTATGTTCAGGCTGATCTGCATCAGACTGTTTTTTGCGTTTCTGCTTCTTCTGGGAGGAGTTGCGGGACTCCATGCCGATACGGACTGGATTCGCCCCGGCACGTTCATCAACTGGCCGGAATCTCTCAAGGAACATCCGGAGCGCGAGGCGGTCGAGGAGTCATTTGAAGCCCCCATTGGGATTCTGCAGACCGATTTTGAAGTGGTGGAAACAGAGACATTGCCCGACGAGACTGCTCCCTTTGCGGAACCTGCTGTTCCGCTGCCGATGCCATTGACGGCTGCCCAACTTGATCAGGTCAGCCAGTACACCTGGCAAATGTTACCTCCCGGACTGTTGTATCACTCTTATCTGGCCGGCGAAAAAGAGCCGCGAACTGCCGCTCAGTGGCTGTACGACAAAAATCGGGGCCTGATCTGGGAGGCAGCCGTGGGAGGACGATGGGGCCTGTTTCGCCATGGCACACAGGGGACCAATGCGGATGGATTTCAATTTGACGTTGAAGGAGGGGCTCTTGTCCGCATCGATCCCGAACAGCAGTCCGATCTGGAAGCGGCCGACTTCCGCGCGGGATTTATCGGAACATGGCGCCGCGGCGCCTGGCGGTGGAAGGCGGGTTACTCCCACATCAGCTCTCACGTGGGAGATGAATATCTCATCAAAAATCCCACCTTCAATCGTGTCAATTATGTCCGCGATTCGATCCTGGCAGCGGTGATGTACGATTTCACTCCCGCATTCCAGGGGTACTGGGAAACCGCTTATGCGGTCGGAGCGGAAGGGGGGGCTAAGCCGGTGGAATTACAATTCGGATTTCAGTATTCCCCTCCGGTGGGAACGGGATTTCGTGGAGCTCCGTTCGCAGCCATCAACGGGCATTTGCGTCAGGAACTGCGGTTTGGTGGAAGCGTGAATGTGGAAGCGGGCTGGGCCTGGCGGGGAGCGGTTTCCAATAACCTGTTCCGGGCAGGATTCCAGCATTACAATGGCAATTCGATGCAGTGGTCATTCGTGCATCGCTACGAATGCCTGACCGGAATGGGGATCTGGTTCGACTTCTGAAAATTCATGCGGATCATTCATGATCCACAGTAGTCCGCACAGCCGCCCCCTGTACTTCTTGCGAGGAGCCCGGCACTTCCCGGATCAGGCACTACTCCGACCGGCGGCGCATCGATTCATATGGACAATCTTCCGCGCCGCGATATCGGGCTCGCGGTCGGATGACATCGTTGGATTCGCACTGTTCGAACGCATGGCAGCTCCAGCCAACCAGCCGAGCGGCTGCGAACAGAGGGCGGAACAGGTCGCGATCGAGTTCCAGATATGTGAACAATCGGGCCAGCGGCCAGTCAATGTTGGGAGGAACTTTTCGATTCGTCCAGATTGCCCGTTCCGCAGCATCGGCCAGCTGTTCGAGATCAGCGCGTCCGCAAGCCTGCGCCAGCTTCTCGCATTCCACTTCCAGAATGGCTGCACGAGGGTCGCATTCCTGATAGATCGGATGTCCAAAACCAACGATTTTTTCTTCCGCGGGCTGACCTGCCAGCCAGCCTTCCGCATCATCGGGATGACCGATTTCCTGAAGAATTTCGAGCGGACGATCGTCTCCTCCCCCATGTTCGGCGCCGGTGAATGTTTCCAGGGCGGCCAGCACCGGGCTATAGGGATTCGATCGGACGGAACCGACAATGCGGGCCACGAAACTGGCAGGATTGAACTCGTGTTCGGCCGCGACAATAAAAATGACCTCCAGTGCCCGTTCATACAATGCACAGGGGATCCGTCCCGTAATCACGTAGTAGATATTGGCGATGTAGCTGAGTTCCGGCTTCGGCTCCAGCCACGGCTCTCCCTGGCGTGTCCGATGCCAGGCTGCAATCAGCAAGGGAACCCGGGCCAGCAACCGCATCGTCTGAGAATGTCCGGCATGAAGCAGGTTGTCATGTGGTTGAGAATCGGCCAATCCCAGCAGGCTGATCCCCAGATGCAACACGTCCAGCGGAGGGTTGTGTACGGGAAGGGCTTCGTATACCTGTTGAATAATCGGAGGGAGAAGTTGTTCTTCGGCGATGATGCTCAGAAAGTCGGCAAATTGTTCTTCGTCGGGAAGTTCGTCGAACAGGAGCAGATGGGCGACTTCGAGAAAACTGGCTTCTTCCGCCAGGTCATGCAGGCAATACCCGCGATATTGCAGGCCGCCATCGATTCGGCAGATTTCTGTCTCACCGGCAATGACACCCTTCAGACCCGGGTGATAGAGCTCATGCGTCATGAGAAAAATCCCTCCGTGGAAATATCAGACTCCATCCGACGGACACATCCTAACGCACTCCTGTCGGAGAGAGAAGTGTCACTCGCGCGGAACATCGTACAGAAATCGAATCTGTACAAACGGTTTTCCTGCTTCACCCAGACTGACATCTCGCCACAAGGCGATGTGCCTTTCAGCTTCCGGTCTTCAACGTCGAATCCGGTGATGAAGAAATCACGAGACAGATCGCTCAGCCGCTGGCGGAAATATCCTTAAGGTCGGCGCGGATCTCTTCGTAAGTTTCCGAGAATGCCAGTGCGTTCGGATCCGGAGAGACCCCCCAGCGCTCACAGGCTTTTCGATACAGCGTGGGCCACCAGTTCTCGTGCCAGGTCCGTCCCTGTTCCCGGTCTTCCCGCCAGTGCGAGAGAACTTTGCTCCAGCAGGCATCGCCATAGTTCAGTGCATCATGCAGCGACGCATACTTGGGAACGTACCAGCGTCGGCCGATCTGGGAATGCAGAACTTCGTCCGCCCAGTCAAAATCCTGAACGAGCGCGGAAAACGGATCTCCGCTGGCCTGTCCCACTTCCCATTCAAAGCGTTTGCCGGTTTTGGGCATCAGCCCTTGTTCAATGTAAAACAGCACTCCATGCCGTTCGCGGGCGGTCAGTTGCGTGTTCAGATTTCGAGACCAGGTGAAGTTAATGGGAATTTCCCGCCAGTCGAGCCCCAACCGGACAAACCCGACTTCCCCCATCATGGCATGTCGGGCTTCGTCCCAGAGTTGACGGCTCATTTCTTCGTAAAATTCCCAGGGCTCATCCCGAATTTCATGCAGAATGCTCGCCATCATTTCCGGAACATCCAGTTCCCGGATCCGTTTGTAATACATGGCCAGGACTTTATCGCGGGGCAGAAACGATTCGTCATAGAGAAATGCTTCCGCGTTAAAGCCCGCATTGAACGAATCGAGGAACCGTTCATCCCGCCGGGGGACCGCGTCGTATTGATAGGGAGTGGCGGAATACATCCGGGAAGGAAGCTGATCGCGCGAAGAGCCGGTTCCATCAGCATGTCCGGCCGCCAGCAGGCATTCATCCAGAATTTTCTCCCAGGGAGCCATCCGGGTGAAATCGTCTTCCGACAACAGGCAGGCACAGGCGCTCTTTCCGAATTCATGAATCTCTTTCAATTCCGGAATCAGAAACTTCATCACTCGCCGAGTCGGGGAGTCCGCGAGCGGATGAGCATCTTCAAACAGTCGTTCCGCGACTCGCAACGTGGCGGGAATGGCATGGTGGTAAAGTCCATAGACCAGATCTTCCGTCTGGGGGGCCGCCTGGATTTCTTCAAAATACTGTTCCAGTCCAGCATGGGGAATCCGCTCCAACCCCAGCGGCGGCTCCCTCATTTCTCCAACCCGTTTGCGAATCGCGGTGACGTGTTCCGCACAGAGATATGCGTGATGGCTGAACGCTGTTTTCAATTCGTAGATCGGTTCGGCGGTGATCCGGGCAGTGAAAATTTCGTGCAGACGCAGCAACAGATAATGCAGATGTTTGAGGCGGTCCACGCTTTCCGCGAGACTCCAGTCGCTTCGCTGAGCGTCTTCCATGGAACACAAGCCCGCCAGAACGGGCAGACCGCGATAGCCGGAATGAGTCTGAGACATGAGAAACTCCGCATCTGGCAGCAACGATCTCTTGCGGGAACAGTGTCGCCCGGAAGAACGGGAACACGGCTCCTCCAACCATCGAAAAACGACCATTACGAGTCTATCACCGGAATTCACTGGAATCGAGTAACGGCCGATAAGTGATCTTCTGGTTTGCGACATCAAACGGGCGATGGATATTCTGTCTGGAAGTTCGAGATCACTGTTTCCTGCAAGGAGTCGGAAGAATGACGATGGAATATCGCCAATTGGGACGTTCAGGACTGAAAGTTCCCGTCCTGACATTCGGAACCGGAACGTTCGGAGGAACCACGGAACTCTTCAAAGCCTGGGGAACCAGCGATGTGAAAGAAGCGACCCGCCTCGTGGATCTCTGTCTGGAAGCGGGACTGAACATGTTCGATTCCGCCGATGTCTATTCCAAAGGGGTCGCGGAAGAGATTCTTGGGAAAGCGATTCAAGGCCGGCGCGACCAGGTGCTGATTTCCACCAAGGGAACGTTCCGCATGGGCTCCGGCCCCAATGACCTTGGATCCTCCCGCACGCATCTGCTGCAGGCGGTCGAGGGAAGTCTGAAACGCCTGGGAACCGACTATCTCGACCTGTACCAGCTTCACAGCTTCGACGCCCAGACCCCCGTGGAAGAGACGCTCGAAACGCTCGATGGGCTCGTGAAAGCTGGAAAGATCCGCTACATCGGCTGTTCCAACTTTTCAGGCTGGCATCTCATGAAATCGCTGGCAGCGTCCGACCGGTATGGCTGGCAGCGATATGTTGCTCATCAGGCGTACTATTCCCTTCTGGGACGTGACTACGAATGGGAGCTGATGCCGTTGGGACTGGATCAGGGCGTGGGAGGAGTCATCTGGAGTCCGCTGGGATGGGGTCGGCTGACCGGAAAAATCCGGCGGAACCAGCCATTGCCGGAACACAGCCGGCTCCAGAGTCAACTTGCCGTCGATAAGGGACCGCCGGTGCCCTTTGAGCATGTGTACAACGTGGTGGATGCCATTGATGATATCGCTCGGGAAACGGGAAAAACCGTTCCGCAAATTGCTCTCAATTGGCTGCTGCAACGGCCCAGCGTGTCCACGGTGATTATCGGGGCGCGGAACGAAGAACAACTCCGGCAAAACCTGGGCGCGGTGGGATGGAACCTGACCAGCGAGCAGGTTGCGAAGCTGGATGCCGCATCCGCCCTGACCCCTTCCTATCCAGTCTGGCACCAGCGCGGGACCTTCGGGGACCGAAATCCGCCGGCAGTCTGATTTCCGGGATCCGACCCCGGAAGTGAAGTGCCCGTGAATGAAGCCCGGCGATTCGGTCGACAATCCCTTGGGAATCAACCATGCTTCATTCACTGATTGCATTTTCGTGGTTGTCGGAAATGCCTTTGGCGGGCAAAAAATCCATCCTGCGACCTCAAAGTTGCCTGGAGCACAGACACTTTCCGGCGTCTTTGCTCCAGGCAAAAAATTCCTGATCATTTTTCCCAGACCGTCCCGCATTTGACCGTTCCACAGGAGAAGCAGACGATGCCCTTCACCTATCCCAAGCTCCACAACGCCATGTGGCCCGGACTGGTTGGAAAAGAACCTGGAACGGAAAACCCACCCATTTCCCTGGACCGGATGCTGGAACTGACGGCCGGCGCCGAAGTGAACGGCGTGAAGTTTGACGGGATTGACTGCTTTCTCTTTCACCCGCATACGGATCCCGATGCCGACGACCATGCCATCAAGGCCATGGCTGAGAAAGTGGCCTCTTACGGATTCTCGATCGGCTCTCTGGTGGCCCCGGTATGGCCGGGAACCGTGGGAGACTCGGCCATGGGAGATGCCGGCGCCCGGAAGAAATTCGTTCAAGCTGTGGAGAAAGCCTGCCGAATTGCCCGGATTTTCAATGAAATTGGCATCCGTCAGTATGGCGTGATCCGTATCGATTCCGCGACCTCACCGACAACCTGGTACGATGATCCCGTCGGAAACACACGAAAAATCGCGGAAACTTTTCGCGAGGCTGCGCAAGTGGCCGCGGATTATGGCGAGCGTCTGGCCGCGGAAGGAGAAATCTGCTGGGCCGGAATGCATTCCTGGAAAAGCATGGTCAACCTGCTGGAAGAAGTTGGAATGCCGGAGACGGTCGGTTTTCAGGCGGATCTGGCCCATACTTATTTGTATCTGATGGGTTATAACGCTGCGGAACACGCCCTGTTGAAGCCGGAATATACGGACGAAGAATTCTGGTCCGCCTATAGAACGATGACCGACGCGCTGCGTCCCTGGACGATCGACTTCCATGTCGCCCAGAATGACGGCACCGTCCATGGAACAGGCAGCCACGACAAGACCGGAAAACACTGCCCTGCCGATGATCCTCGGGGCAAGCTGGACATCGTGAAATGTGCCGGTTACTGGCTTCAGGGGGCGGAAGAACGCGGAATCGAACACATCTGCTGGGATGGCTGCATGTTCCCGAATTCCATGCTCGAACAGCAGCAGACCTGGAACACGATTCTCTCCAAAATGATTCAGGTCCGGGACGCTCACGGCTGGGAATGATCCCCATTGGCCTTGATCGGCCACTCCGTCCGATGACAAGCGCCGGCCGGCGATCCTCTTCTTGTTGGCGGTTTGAAAAAACCGTTCGGAACCTCGGCATTTCATGCGAATTATTGCAGGCAAATATCGGCGACGGCTGCTGCAAACCAGCCCGGGAGAAGTCACCCGTCCCATCACGGATCGCGTGAAGGAATCGCTGTTTGAAAACATCTCCCAGCGACTCATTGGCAAACGGGTCGCGGATATTTTTGCCGGGACCGGAACCATCGGCCTGGAGGCCCTGTCGCGCGGCGCGGAACGGGTGACATTGATCGAAAAAGACAAAGTCGCATTGCAGTTGATGCGGGAAAATATCGCCAGTCTGGGCTGTGAAGCGGAGACGTTGATCTGGCCGGCGGACATTCTCCGCTGTTCCTTTCGTCCCAAGGGAAAAAAGGCACCCGGGTTTGCCCCGTTCGACGCCATTTTCTTCGACCCGCCTTATAAAATGGTCCCCTCTCTGAAAGCGGGCTCGCCCTTATGGCTGGCGCTGGTTCGTCTGGCGCGCGAGGATGTTTCCGCACCCGGCGCCACGCTCATTCTCCGTGTTCCGGAACGGACTCCCTTTGAACTCCCGGAACAATGGAAGAGTCAATGGACGCTGAAAATGTCTCACATGGAGATTCATCTGTGTGAGCGATCCATCACGACATGACAGGACCGTGGATCGATGCGGAACGACGTTCAAAGCGGTCCCGTGCTTTGTCAGTCTTAAATTTTGGATTGAAGATGAGGCAAGCCCGGCAACGACGAACGGTTTCGTTCTGACGCCCCCCGGATCCAGGCCCGGACAGGGGACTCAGGAATGGGCTGCGGCCCCGTTTGCGGAATGAGAATTCATTGGTTCCGGGGTATCTGTTTTCCTGATGACCGGAATCTTGACGGGACCTCGCAATGGCCCCGTCAGCATCAGCAGGAGCCCCAGCGCAAAGATCCCGATGGAATAGAGCTGGGAGATTGTCAGCCCGGTTCCCATCTGTCCCATTTCATCGGCCCGCAAAAATTCAATCATGAACCGGGTGACGGAATACAACATGCATCCCAGCGCCAGAACATCTCCTGGATGCTTGCGATACCAGTAGAAAATCGCGGTTACCAGTGCCAGGGTGAATCCGTCGATCGAGCTGTAAATCTGTGTCGGATGCAGGGCGAACGTGGCTGCCGCATCGGGAAAGAGGAATCCCCGCTCGACCAGGGCTTCAAATGGGACGCTTCCATGTGGAAATTGAATCCCCCAGGGAAGCGAACACCGGTCCCCGAAGCAGCATCCGTTCAACAGGCATCCGATCCGTCCAAAGCCAACCCCGATAAAGACAGCGGGCATCAGCAGATCACAAAATTCAAACACACTCAGTCGCCGCGACCAGAAGAAACCGACCACTCCCAGCCCTCCTCCCACCAGGGCTCCCAGAAGGACCAGGCCCCCTTCGGAAAGATTGATCGCTTTAAACAGAATTTGCGGGAGTGTCATTCCCGGCCCGAAGACTTCGGACCAGTATTGAATCAGGTAAGCGATCCGCCCGCCGCCAACCCCGGAAATCAGGACCCAGAATGCGGAATCCATGATCAGTTCTGGATCGATCCCCACCGCTTTCGCGCGAAGACAGGCAAAAATCAAGGAGCAGGTAAAGCCGATCAGCACCATCATTCCATAGCCGAAAATCGGGACGGATTCCGGCACGTCCAAAAAGCGGTGAAGCAGGCTGACGACGATCAGTCCCACTCCCCATCCAATCCAGGTCGTGGGATCGCGGACAATCATTTTGTGGCCGCGAATCTGATGATACAGCAAGTAAATACACCCACCAACCAGCAGCAGCCAGCAGGCTCCCAGAATCGGCAGGCCCTGGTCTGTAAAGCTCCATCCGGACCAGGGATGGGCAAGATTCAGGCGTAGTAAAATCTGTCTCATATCGGTTCTCCGACAGTCATCGTAAGGTTATCGATGAGTCGTGTCTCCCCCACTTTCGCTGCAATCAGGGCCACGGCGTGCTGTGCACCTGCCATTAGCGGCTCCAGCGTTTCGGGATCGCGGAGAACGGCATATTGTGGAGAAACATTCGGAATGGACTGAAGTTGCGCCCGCATCTCCGCTTCGATCACAGCGGGATCATGCCCCAAGAGAAATGCTGTTTTGGCCTGCTGAAGTGTCCGAAAAATCACCAGTGCCTGCTGGCGTTCTTCGGGAGACAGGTAGACATTCCGGCTGCTCATTGCCAGGCCGTCCGGTTCGCGAAGCGTGGGGCAGATCACCATTTCAATGGGAAAATTCAGATCCTGGACCATTTTTCGCAGCATGGTCTGTTGCTGATAGTCCTTCGCTCCAAAACAGGCAACGTCCGGCTGCACGATGTTGAAGAGCTTGGCCACGATGGTTGTCACTCCACGAAAATGCATGGGACGATATTCTCCTTCGAGAATACGGGACATCCCATCGACTTCCACCCAGGTGTCATACCCGGAGGGATACAGGGCCTCGATTTCCGGAAGATAAACACAGTCCACTTCCGCCTGACGACAGGCTGTCAGATCTGCTTCGAGTGGACGGGGATATCGGGACAGGTCTTCTGTTGGGGCAAATTGTGTTGGATTCACAAAAATGGTCAACACGGTGTAGTCCACACGTTGTCGACATTCCGCCACCAGGCTGAGATGTCCCGCATGGAGCGCCCCCATTGTCGGAACACAGCCGATTTTGCACCGTTTTTCGCGGGCGGCGCCAATCCGGTCCCGCAGCTCAGAAATCGTTCGGGCGATCTCCATGGAGGATTGTCCTTGACTTTCCGTCTTAAGTGGTTTCAAACAGGGAGCCCCGTCCGGAATTTGATGGATCGAGACTGTCGGCTGATGAGCAGCGAATATTCCATCGTCGTGTTTTGAGTCCGTCCCCTTCGACTTTGTAAGAAGAGCAAAAGGAACTGTTTTCCAGAATCCGGGAGCATCGCGCAAAAATGCGTGTCAGGTCAAGTTTGCGGGCTCCGTGCTTGAAAAACTTGCGTGCTGGTTCAATTTAATCAACGGATGAATCGTCCGCTGGACAGGAGCGGGGTAAGATGTTGTTGATACACGTGTACAGTACGAAATCGCAAGGATTTCGTACCGTTCTGCCCGTCCCCGGGGCAGGAGTTGGCATGTGATTTTCGGGGCGCCACTTGAATATAGAGACCCATTGCATGTCTGAAACGCAGCTGATGGAGACTGAAGACCAACTCGTGGCCCGTGCCCAGAAGGCATTAAGCCGATGCAATTGGGAAATTGGTGAATGTGCGGCAGAATGGACACAACGTTATTCCAGAGGCCGCAGCGATGCGGATTTCGGGGCCTTACTCGGTCTGAGTGGCGACCAGATTTTTCAACGGCGCCGGGTCTGGGAAACCTTCGCGGACGTCTATCAGAATTATCCCCATCTGAAATGGTCGCATTTCTATGTCGTCATCAACTGGGACGATGCTGCGGAATGCCTGGGGTGGGCCAATGAGATGCAGGCCACCGTCGCGGAGATGAAGGCCTGGCGGCGCGCTCAACGGGGGGACGACCTAACGTCTCCCATGGACGAGGACGAAGAACTTTCGGGGACTCCGGAATATCTGACTGCTGCCGTCGGCATGGTGCAGGATCCTCGTCAGTTCAATGGAGAAGGCCGTTGCAGCTTCAACGAAGAAGCTCCGTTTGACGATGCCCCTTTCGAACGTGCCGATGATCGCGTGCAGACAGCAATTTCCGCCGCCCGGGAATCGGCTGGATCGGATTATGCTCCCTTTGGGAAAGGTGCCCGCGGCCCTGCTCCCGGAGAGCAAAAAGCAGAGCGTTCTGATCTGTCCCCGGAACAGGTACTGAAAAAGATCTGCACCACGCTGGAGCGGGCCGTCGCCGCACTCACTCCGGAAGTGCTGGAAGAATTCACGTCGATGCCGATTGTTCTGCAACAGAGGCTGCTGGACGCGGTGGAAAACTTGCAGGCCCGCACCGCTGGGCTGTCCTAGCGCCCTGTCAGGTCTTGGATTTGGGGTGCGTCAGAACGAAATCGTCCGTCGTTGCCGGGCTTGCATTATGCGTCATCCGGATTTTTACTGTTGGCAATGTACTCGAGATGCGTGATGCATTACGCTGGCGTTCTTCGCAACTCTGAATGGAGTCGGATGACGTGTTTGATCGAGTGCGCGTATTGTTAATCGCCAGTGTTCTGCTGTTGTGTTCCGCGGACGGAATCGTTCAGGGGGAACCACGCGGGCAGTTCAATGGAGAGCAGGCATTTTCTTATCTGGAAACAATCTGCGGGCTTGGGCCACGGATCTCCGGAACAAAAGAGATGCAGCAACTCCAGTCATTGCTGGAGAAACATTTCAGCGACTTGGGGGGAACGGTTCGTTATCAGGAGTTTGACGCTGCTCATCCGCAGACCGGGAAACCGGTACGAATGCGAAATATGGTTGTGCAGTGGAACCCGGAGGCTTCACGCCGGATCCTGCTGTGTTCCCATTATGACACTCGACCATTTCCCGACCGGGAACCGACTCCAGCTCTGCGGATGAAGCCGTTTCTAGGTGCAAATGACGGCGGAAGCGGAGTCGCGGTGCTGATGGAACTGGCTCATCATATGGAGGCTGCTGGACCGCTTTTGAAATCCCGGCAACTGGGCGTGGATTTTATTTTCTTTGACGGTGAAGAACTGGTCTATGCCCAGGGCGATAAGTATTTCTGGGGGTCGGAATTTTTTGCCCGTGAATATCGCGACCATCCTCCCCAGGGATGGCGTTACGTGAATGGCGTGCTGCTCGATATGGTTGGAGGAGCCAGCGCCACATTTTACATGGAGGTCAACAGCCTGCGGCTGGCGCCGGACGTGACACGGGATTTCTGGGCCGTTGCGAAACAAGCAGGAGTCAAGGATTTTGTCGCCCGGCGAAAACATGAAGTGCTGGACGATCATCTGGCGCTCAACCAGATTGCCGGAATTCCGACGTGCGACGTCATCGACTTCGACTATCCGCACTGGCACCGACGAAACGACCTGCCGGCAGCCTGTTCCGCGCAGACACTCGGAAAAGTCGGGCGCGTTCTTCTAGCCTGGGTCGTCCACAATGCCAACAGTGCCGGTTCCTGACCGACAATGCCAAGTGCCGGTTCCTGACCGACAACGCCAACAGTGCCGGTTCCTGGCCGGCGCCGTCCGGCACCGCGATCCGCGCTGAATCCACCATCGCTTAATTTTAGAGCCACGAACAAAACTGATCCAACAATGAGAATTCCCTGTCCGCGAGCGGATCGGAACCAGTTTTGTGAGCGGTCTTTAATAAGCGGGAAGATAATCCAGCGAAGCTGTTGTCGTATAGGGGACATAAGCCTGCTGTGTCGTGGGAACAACAGCACCGCTCTGGTAGACCGGTCCGCAGTTTCCGCCCGGGCAGGTGCTGGGAGCATAAGTGGCCCCATAACCCGCTCCGCAAGGACTGCATGCGCGTGAGCAGCAGCAACCGGTATTTGCCAGCAGTGCCGCACAGGCCAGTGAGAAGATCGTCCATTTCATGAAAATGTCCTTTAGAGCCATCTGCTCTTGGTAATGCCCTGCTCGATGATGAATTCGCGAGTGCCCGGTGCCGCCGGTTGATTCCAGCCGCAACCAACGTGATTGATGCTGCACAAAATCCTCGCGGGCGGAGAGAATTTTGAACGTTTACAGTTCAGAAGAATGCCCGAGGTCTCACTGTTCCTGCCGCACTCCTTCAATTTCACTTCGAAATTAAAGCGTCCACGGAAGCTGGGGAACACGATCAATTCGGATGTGGTAACAGGTCAGTTCTTTGCGGAATGCAATTTTGGGGAAAGCATGAGGAATGGATGGGATGAAGGCGGCAGAACAACCAGGAATGATCGTCTGCGCCGGGGCGGGAAATTAGATCGGGCGATGAATTCGGTCAATACGAATTTCGAGAAATTTCAAATTGGGCTCAAGTCCCGCAGGTCATGCAACGCATGACGATGGCTGGCGAAGTTCAGACATGACAGCCTTTGAGAGACGGCCAACTGCCCTCAGGGGTGCGATTCGGGTGAGGACACAACTTTCTCCAGGCTGACCTGAACGGGATCTCCCGGTTCATCCGCCCGGACAACTCTTAACCGATATCCTTCCCAGAGACATTCATCTCCTGCCCGGGGAAATCGCTCCAGTTCGTCATACAGTAATGCCACAATCGTGACCGGGGAGTCGTCTTCGACATCGTAATCCACTTCCAGGACATGGGCGAGATATCGAAGCGTGGTCAGTCCGTCGACGATCATCAGCCCATTGGCGTCATGCGTGATCGGTTCCCGTTCCAGCAACCGTTTTCCGCGGCTGGACTGCGGATTGAGCAAGGTATCGAGAATATCATCTTCGGTAATAATGCCGACCGTTTCTCCGTATTCGCTGACGACGCTGGCCACGCTGACCATGCCCGATCGCAATCGGGACAGGGTTTCCGCGATGGTGGCGCACCAGGGAACATAAATCACCCGTTCCGCAACGTTTTCCAGATGTTGTTCGGGTAGAGAGTTCAGATCATACAGCATCAATGCCCGGGTCACGTTATCCCGGTCTTCTCCAGCGATCAGCATGACTTCCGGAATGCTGCCGCGCGATTTCAAATCCTGAAGGTGAACCGGCGCCTGCCAGACATGATAGGTTCCCCGGGGGCGCATCACTTCTTCAGCGGTCATGTCGGAAATTTCCAGAATACGTCCCAGAATTTCTTGTTCCGTCCGGGCAATTTCCACTCCCAGCTGAGACGTCTCCACCGCCCGCTCGATGTCTTCAACATTCAGATAGGGTTCCTGTTTGAGTTGTGGTCGGAGAACTCGCTGCAAGGCGCGTGTCGTTCCGGCAAAAAGTGGAAGAATCGGGTCCAGAATCCGGGCCGCGAGCGCTAAAGGCGGTCCGGAGAAGATCGAAATGGGACGTCGCAGATTCACCGCCAGGCTCTTGGGAGCGACTTCTCCAAACAGAATCAAGGCGACAAAACCGGCCAGCGACAATGTGGCTGCCGCACTGGAATGTCCCGCCAGGACCAGTCTGCGGGCGGCAATCAGGCTCACCGCGAAGTACAGCAGGTTCACCACCAGATTCAGAAACAACACCACGGATAGCAACCGGTCCGGATCCCGCATCAACCCGGCTGCCACACGTTCCGCTGGGCGGCCGGTCTGCATTCGCCGGAGTTCGTCGCGAGAGAGATAAAACAGGGCTGTTTCGCTGGCGGAAAAAATTGCCGAGAAAACAATCAACAGAAACATTCCCAGTGCGCCGGGAAACCAGTCTTCAGCAGCCGCCAGCAATCCATTCATCCACGTTCACTCGATGTTCGTCCGAGGGCTTCATCAAACGCGCTGATGGCTGGAACCAGCATCGCCACCGTGGTACCGCCATAAGCCATCAAAACCGCGATACACGCTTCCGGAGCTTCCTGCAACAGGAAGCTCACCACGGCATAAAAGGTGAGAAACGGAAGACCCCACGCAGCAATTGTGAGCGCCTGGGATGGATTTTGATGTGTCAGCGATCTCCAGAGCCCGAAAGCCCCCCCGCAGATAAATCCCAGAAACGGAACCAGTTGCAGAATGAACGAGGTGCGGGCCTCCACGATCAGCATCATGCAGACGAAAATTCCCACGAACAGAAAAAACATCGTTCCCAGCGAATTGATAATTGCGGACCGGGACGCGGTAAAAGAAAACCCGGCGTGCAGGCCCAACATGGCCGCAAAAATCACCAGCGTAAGATATGACAGCAGAATGCAGATCAGCCCCCCCAGCGTGGAATCCCCCCGCACATAACTCATGATCACCAGGAGAATCGGCACGGCAATCAGTTCTTTCGTATTGAACAGGATTCCCAGCAGTTTTCCAAAAACGAATTCCTGGGCCTGAATTTCCGTCACCAGCAATAGTTCCAGTGTCTGGCCGTCCCGTTCCGACGTCAGGGAAGTGACCGCCTGGGCATTGACCAGGATCAGCGAGACCAGGGAAAGAAGAACCAGAACCACGCCGGTGCCACTCAGTGTCCCAAAAACACGCGGAGCATCCGGAGAGACACGGCTCAGCCAGATCAGACAGAAGACGGCAAACAGCACATAGGCCACTTTGATAATGCCGACTTTCCGGCCATATGCCTGAGTGCAGATTTCCCGCCATAACACCGGTTGTGTCCAGATGTTTCGTGTTGCTCCCGATGGCGACGCGGTTTCTTGAAGTTCCTCTTCCACGCTGGCGGAGGACTCGTCCACTTGAAGATACATCGCCCGTGACGGGTTCCAGACACGGACCATCAGGCAGGTGTATCCCCAGAGAATAATGGCGATTCCCCCCAGCATGAGAACCGATTCCCAGGCCTGTCCCACGGGGAAAGCCATTTCCGGCGAGGCCGCCAGGGGATGGAGAATCTCGCCCAAGGCACGGAATGGGTCGCAAGCCCCTGCCAGACGCCCGAATGCGGTATTGGCTCCCGCGATGGAACAGACGGTCTCCGAGAGACCAATAAAGAGTCCCGCCCCCAGAAACGTCACTGCCAGAATCTGAAATGTCTTTTCTCGCCAGTAAGCAACCAGAACGCCCCACGCGGATGCTGCCAGACAGCTCACCAGACAGAGACCTTCCACCCAGAGAATCTGGTCAAGCGTGATTCCTCCCAGCATTCGAACACAACATAAAACCGGCAGGGAGACGGCAATAAACACAAATACCGGCACGATAGCGGCGAGTGATTTCCCCAGTACCAGTTCGAGATTGCGCAGGTCCGTCATCAACAGCAGGATCAGGGTCCGCCGATCTTTTTCCTGGGCGACATTCCCCGCTGAAAACAAGAGCGTGGCCCCGAGCACCAGGGCGAGTTGAAAGGTGCAAAGGACTCCGAAAATATACGTGCCGAAGTGGGAGATGTCCCCAATATTCCGCAAAGGGGAAAGCCCGGAGGTTACCTGTACGCCAGTATAGATTAGAATGCACAGGGCCGCCACGTAACCTGCCCGCAGTCCGAAATGCCGAGGTTGTCGGGGAAGAGTTAATAATTCCCGCACCAACAGGGGGCCGCCGATCACGTACAAACTCCTCCACTCAGACAATTTTCCGCCAGACAATCCAGACTGCCGGTATTCCGAACAGGATGGAATCAAGGTACCCGGCGCAGCGGGTTTGTTCCCGCTGCACCCCAATGATTCATGCATCCTGCATCAATTCTTCACACACAAAGAGCATTTTGAACATTTGCCGGACAGGGACGCAGTATAGAGGCCGGCTCGTCGCAGGACCAGATTCCGGAACGACCTAACGGCTGATGAGAGCGATCATTCAGAAGGAACCGGTTCAGAAATCCGGGCGAACAAGCCGTGACTCCTTATTTAAAGAATCAAATTTCATCTCAGGCGAAGGATCACAATCTGGATAAAGACCTTTCCCCGATTTCTTGAAAGCAATGAACTCTGTTCGTACAGTAGTGTTTCAATATCATGTGTCGGTTTTTTTGCCGCCAATCCAGTCTCAGTCGTTGAATTCGGAGATTTCGTTACCGAGTTGATCGACAAAATTGTGTTGTATTGAAGTGCATTCGTTCTGAATTCCATTTTCAATCGCCATGGGGCATGGATCTTTCATCCGTGAACGCCAGGCATCCAGCAAGGGGAGAATCTCGCCCGTGTCTGAAAACGTCATTGAGATCCGTAATCTCTCGAAGACCTATCGCGATTTCTGGGGTCGTCCGAAAGTCAAAGCGTTAAACTCGTTGAGCCTGGAAGTGAAACGGGGCGAAATTTTCGGCCTGCTGGGCCCTAACGGTTCCGGAAAGACAACCACACTGAAACTCCTTCTCGGGCTGCTCTTTCCGACCGAAGGCCAGGTACGGATTCTGGGTCGTCCAGCACATGACGTCGAAAAGAACGAGCGAATCGGGTATCTCCCGGAAGAGTCTTATCTCTATCGCTTTCTGAATGCGGACGAGACGCTCGATTTTTATGGGCGGTTGTTCAAGATGTCCGCAAGCGAGCGTAAAAAGCGCCGGGACGAACTGATTAAGCGCGTGGGAATTGAAGGAGCTCGCCGCCGCCAGCTGAAGGAGTATTCCAAGGGGATGACCCGCCGCATTGGGTTGGCCCAGGCGCTCATTAACAACCCGGAACTCGTCCTTCTCGACGAACCGACCAGCGGTCTCGATCCGCTCGGAACCCGGGATATGAAAGACATGATCCTCGAACTGCGTGATCAGGGCAAAACAGTCGTTATGAGCAGCCATCTGCTCGCCGACGTTCAGGACGTGTGCGACCGCATCGCCATTTTGTATCGTGGTGAACTGAAAGTCATCGGGAGCGTGCAGGAATTGCTGGAAGCCCGGGACGAAACGCAGATTCTCACCAGCGAATTACCTCCAGAGGCCATGCAAGAGGTCGAGCAGGTCTTGCAAAAATATGGTGCCACTTTGAAAAAAGTGTCGCATCCCACGTCCACGCTGGAAGATCTGTTCCTGCGAACGGTGGAAGAAAGTCAGGCCCGGCCCGGCCGTCGATTCGAGCCTGGCGAACGTCCGGAACGTCAACAGGCCTGAAAGCACAGGGCGATGGCAGTCGCAATTTCGATCCTGTCGATCTGAAAACGCACCCCATCCACCACATTTGCTGACGAAGCATCAGCAGTTTTTTCAGGCTTGAACCGGCACGATTGAATTCTTTTTCCGTTGAGTTGACCGAGGCTCGAAGATGGTTGTCGAAACAGCAGTATTTCAACCTGGAACGGCATTGATTCATTGGCTGCTGATCATGGCCGCCAGCATTGTGGTGGCCTTGGCGGTTGGATTCGTCGCGGCCTTAACGACGCACGGTTCTTCCGGTCCCCGCATGGCATTGGCCTCGCTGGGGCGCGGTTTGCGGGACCTGATTCTTTTATCGCCCCGCCGCATCATGGCGGTGGCGATTCTGACATTCAAAGAAGCTTCGCGCCGCAAAGCCTTCATGATTGGTTTTCTGTTCCTGCTGCTGTTCATGTTCGGCGGCTGGTTTCTCGGCACACAGGATCTCGACAAACCCGCGAAGCCATATGTGATCTTTGTGATTACGTCGATGAACTTCCTGTTGATTCTGATGGCCTTGCTGGTTTCCTGCTGGGGAATTCCGGCCGATATCAAGGCCCGTTCGCTGCATACCGTTGTGACGAAACCGGTCCGTCGCAGCGAAATTCTACTGGGCCGCATGTTGGGATATGCCAGTGTCATTACCCTGGTGCTGGTCTGCACCGCAACTGTTGGTTATTTCTGGATCATCAGTAAAGTTCCTGCCCGGGCTCAAAAGCAACTCATTGCCCGGGTCCCTGATTACAGCAAAAGCCTGTCTTTTCTGGACCGGAACGGTGATCCGGCTCCCGCCGGAATCAATGTGGGCGACATCTGGGAATATCGCAGTTTCATCGAAGGGGGAACGAAAGCCCGGGCTCAGTGGACGTTCGAAAATCTGGACGTGGCCAGCCTGAAAAAGGCGGGAACGATTCGCGTCGAACAATCCTTCGAAGCATTCCGAACGTTCAAGGGAGATGTCCGCCAGCAACTGCGATACAACCTGAGCCTTTATAATCCGACGAAGGATCTGCGGGTTCCCGTGGGGACGTATGAGGTGGAAGAGCACAACGTCAACGCGGACAGCGCGACGGTCAATGTGCCGCTGGAACTCACCTACCGGGACACGTTCGATGTGAATGCGCCGGAGAAATCGGTGAATGTCCTCGATGACCTGATGGACAATGGAAAACTGGTTTTTGAGATCAGCGCGCTGGAACCGCAACAGTATATCGGAGTGGCTCAGCATGACTTGTTTATCCGCCTGCCGGACCGGCTGTTCGCCAGTACCTATGCCAAGTCCTGCCTGGGATTATGGTTGTTGTTGATGCTGATTGTGATTGTCGGCACATCCAGCAGTTGTTTCGTGAAAGGCCCGGTGGCCACGATTCTAACCGGCAGCCTGATTTTCGTGGGTTTCGTTTTTCGGGGACAGATCGAAAAAACACTCGCAGCACTTGCCAATGACCAGAAAGTCCTGGGGGGGGGATCGCTGGAATCGATTTATCGCCTGCTGACACAAATGAACCAGCAAAGTCCGCTGCCGGACAATGTTGGCACGGACGTGATCAAGTTTCTGGATCAAGGGGTCTTCGGCATGTTGCGTGTCGTCAATGCCCTGATTCCGGATCTGCAATACTTCAGCACCAGCGAATATCCCGCCAACGGTTTTGACGTCCCCTGGGGAGCCATGCTGCTGCCCAGCCTGTTGATTACCGTGGCCTATTTCATTCCAATGGTTATTTTAGGTTATTTTAGTCTTCAACTTCGGGAGCTGGAACACAAATGAACCGACTCACCGTTCAACAGCGTAAAATGGTTTATGCGGGTACCGCCCTGCTCCTGCTGATTCCAATTATTCTGTTGGGAGCCCCTTCCTCGCAGACCGCTGGAGCCGTCAAAACCGGCCGGCAGTCCTGGCTGGCGTATTCCCGTGATGTTCACGATCTGGGCGAAGCCAGCCTGGGAGATGTCGACCCCACCAGCGCCACCATGAATCTGGTGCTGCTGGGGATGCGCGGAGTGGCCGCCAGCGTTCTCTGGAATCAGGCTGACTATCTCAAAGAACGCAAGAAATTCACGGAACTTGCGGAAACCGTGGAATCAATCATCCTGTTGCAGCCACATTTCAAAACCGTCTGGCGGTTTCAGGCATGGACACTGGCGTACAACGTCTCCGCGGAATGCGATGCCGTGGAAGATCGCTACTTCTGGGTGAAACGGGGCGCGAAATTTCTGAAACGAGGCGTCGCCCGGAACCGGATGATGGCTGAACTTCCCTTTGATATGGGAACATTTCTCGGCACCAAAATTGGCCTGGCGGATGAGCACGAAGCCTACCAGGAATTCTTCCTGCATGATCCTGATCCCCGCTGGGAAGGGGGACCGGATGAAGAAATCAATCCCGATGGCAAAGATCATTATCTCGTTGCCCGGGACTGGTATCTGCAGGCAAATGATCTGTTGCTGAACAAAAAAGTGCAGCAACATACAATGGATGTCGCCCTGTTCCTGGCATATCCCTATCGTTCACTCATCAGCTTTGCCAAGAATCTGCAAGTCGCTGGAGTGAAGGGAGACCGCGATCACATGAATGCCGAACAGTTGCAGACGGCATTCCTGGAGTGGTCGAAACAGGTCCGGGACGCCTGGGAAGATGCGTATTCCCAATGGGTGAATATCTATGGCCGCACCGAATTCGATTCCGCGGGTTTTGGGCGGCTGGTGTTGGAAAATGATGCTGCTGGACTCAAGGAGCTCGAAGCACTCGCCAAAGTGGAAAAGGTCACTTTCGAACAGAAAAGGGACTGGCAGGACCGCTATCGCAAAATGACGTCTTATCCGTACTGGAAGTTGCACTGCGACATTGAAAAACGGGAACTGATGACCCAGGCCCGTTTCCATCTGGCCGAAGGCCGCCGGTTGTATCGGGAAGTGCAGGATTTCGAAGGCGCCCAGATGCACCTCGAAATGGGAATGAATGCCATGGCCCAGGTGATCCATGCCTATCAGGTGAATCCGGAATTCAATGTTCTGGTCACGGATGAAGAAGAAATCGTGGAAGAATCATTGAAGGCACTGCTGATCTGGCGACAGGTCAAAGAACTGCTCGGCCAGAAAATTCCTGATCAGTATCCGCTCAAACCGTTATGGGATGATCCCAACCTGGAAGCCAAACGTCAGGATCTGACAGCCCGCTTCCAGCACTGGAATGGGACGCTGTAACTTTTTTGACGGATGTTGATCGGGGCGTTTGTGAAAGTGGAACACCAATTTTGAACCTGCTCCAGGAGTCTCGCCATGCTGATCCTCGCTGAGAAAACCATGTCCCCCGGGATTCTGGAGCAATTGTCCGCGGTGATTCTGGCCTTGTGGGGACTGGTGATCAGTCTTTTGCAGGCGCTTCTCCCGTGGACTCCGCTTCTGGCCTGGGTCGCCTTCTGGTTGCTGGCGGTGAACTGGCGGCAGTTCTATCCCGTCCTCATGCGGGGCGGGCTGGTGGGAGTGGTTCTGATCGCTCTGATGACGATTTTAATCTGGTCTTCGATTGCCGAACCCGATGGAGGTTTTCATTACCTGCTCGGTCTTCGCGTCAACAATATCTATGGGAAAATGGTCTACGTCACCGGGCTGGCTGTCATTGCCGCCCTGTGCGGGACCGTCCAGCTCTCCGGAGCCTGTGGATCTCTGTGCCGCTTTGAGGAAGAACCGGCAATTCCCACGGACGGACATGATCACGGACATCATTGATTGTTGCAGCGGCGTGTCTGCCCAATACGATCTTCTGTCCAGCAACATTCAGCATTCTTTCCGCGTGCATGATTTTCTTGCCGTTGGAACAAGCTGGTGACATCACCACCAGGTGCCTTCCGGTTCATTGCTCCGGCCGTGAAGTGATTTGTTGTCCCCTGCAAGAAAGTTCCACAAGAGCGAACTTCAACGAGAGTGACGTTCGCCCGGGGCAGCGGACTGCGGAATCCGTACCGAATTCAGCTCCGCGGAAAGAATCGACAGCTTCGCGGGAAAATTCGTTCCGGTATGAACGGGAGCCACATGAATGGTCCAGTGGTTCTCGCCCGCTTCCGCCTGGGCGTCAATAATCCGCCCGCAATAAATCGGATGGGTGCCCGGAGACACTAACCGGTCCGTGTACACGTCATCTCCAGCAGCGACCGCTTCCGTCGCTGAGACTTCATCCAGCCGACATCCGCTTCCCGTCCCCGCCAGGATCCCTCCGGGTCCCTGCACCGGTCCCAGCCTGGAACGCCGGACAATACGAACCGCCATTCGAAAATCAGGGTCCGTCACCGGTTGAACGAGAGACGTCTGGCTCCCCACGCGGACGATCCGTCCATACAGTGCCCGCCCGGCAGTGAGTAACTGATCCGGAGAAATGCCCTGTCCGGCTCCCTGATCAATCAGCAATCCCGGTCCGGAGAGAGCCAGTTCGCCTGGTGTCATTCCCTGTTCCGTTCCGAGTGACACCAGCAGTTGCAGACTTTCACTCAATCGATCCCCCCGCTGACCAATGATGCGGGCTGGAATCACATTCCAGACAGTCAGCGGCTCCGTGGGAACTTCTTCTTGCCGGGGAGCGGACTGGCGCAGCTGGCTGTTCTCGTTTCGTAATTCCGCAATCATCCGGACATATTCCCGATTTTCCAGAAGGAGCGATTCCCGGACCGTGTCCGCTGGGGAACTCTGGCTGATTAATGCGGAATCGAATTGCATCCGCGTGGCCAGCAGTTCCAGTACGGGGGCAATCAAGGTCTGTTGTCCGGTTTGCAGCAGGTCGCGAAAAATTTCCGGCCCCGCCTGGAGGAATAAGCTCAATAACAGCCATCCCGTCCAGATCAGAAATGCGGACCGTATGTGCATGGGACTGGTCATGTCGGGTTCCGTCAGAAACCGGCTCCTTCCGTCTGGAACCGTTTTTTCCAGTGCGGGAGATGTTCCAGGCAAATGGCGGTTCCCCGCACAACGGTCGTCAACGGTTCAGGATCAACCCGGACCGGAATGCCGAGATGTTCCCGGAGGAACAGGTCGATATTTCTGAGCATCGCCCCGCCTCCCGCCAGCACCAGGCCGGTATCGGCCAGGTCGCCGATCAGTTCCGGATCGCATTGTTCAATGCTGGCTTTGATACAGTTCACGATTTTCCACAAACACTCTCCCAGGGCTTCGCGGATTTCTTCGCTGGTGATGACGGCCTTGCGGGGAATGCCGCTCAGGCTGTCGAGTCCGCGGACTTCCGTGGAGAGTTCGCTATCGAGTGGAGAAGCGCTGCCGATCTCGATTTTGAGTTGTTCCGCGGTGGGACGTCCGATGCGCAGGGAATAGTGCTGGCGAAGGTAATCGATGATGGCTTCATCCATATCGTTCCCGGCCATTCGGATCGACTTACTGGCGATCACTTCTCCCAGGCTGAGGATCGCGCATTCGGTTGTGCCGCCGCCGATATCACAGATCATGCTTGCCAGCGGTTCGCTGATGGGAAGACCAGCCCCAATACTGGCCACCTTCGCTTTTTCAATCAGATAAATTCGACCGGCTCCGGCCCGTTCCACGCTGTTGAACACCGCCCGTTTTTCGACGGAAGAAATTTCTGCAGGGACCGACACAATACAACGGGGCCGCATTCCTCCACTCTGCCGGGCGGACTTCTGAATGAAGTATCGCAGCATGGTTTCGCACAGTTCGAAATCGGTAATCACGCCGTGCCGGATGGGATAGACCGAAACAATGCTATCGGGGGTCCGCCCGACCATTTGCCGGGCAAGTTTGCCAATGGCGGCTCCTCGTCCCAGAACGCGCCGGGTCTTTTTTTCGAGGGCCAGGACGGTCGGTTCATCCAGAACAACTCCCATCCCGCGGACAGCGATGAGTGTATTCACCGTCCCCAGATCAATGCCCAGATCCGGGCAAAGCCAGTCTCGTACCCGATTCAGCATTCCCTTGCCGTGTGATTCCGTCGTGGAAATTTGACTTCTGGCGGGTCCTCCACACCATCTCCGATCGGACATTCCGCACAGTTCCCGTGCCCGACAGGGACAGACTGTATCTCGATCGACGCGAAAGGAGCAAGATGAAAGTCAGCCATTGCTCCAATCGCCCAGAGGGATGCCTCCCCCTCAAAAATTGCAGCCATTTCTCCCTCGCTAAATCTGCATAATTCATTCAGGGAGATCGGCTTACAGCAGGATTCCCCGTCGTCCAGAGAATCGCGTTCTTCAACAATGTCACGAATTCGGGACTGGTAAAGTCATCCGGATGTCCCAGAGAGGTATAGAAGGAATGTCCGCCATCTTTCCGCTGATAGATCCATGCCACCGGTTCCTGCTGATCAATCCCTTCGACCCGGCCGCGCAATAATTCGACGGCGCCCGGTTGGAGCGGAGAGACCTGGTAGAGTCCTCCATGGCCCGCGAACTCATTTATGGGAATCCCTTTCAGAATGGGGTGGCTCTTAGATTGTTCCACCGGCTGGATGAGGGGTTGCAGGTTGTGTTTGTGATGGTTGGTGTAATTCCCGCCCCAGACCGACGGATCGAGACCGGGCCAGTCGGCCAGTCCCTGGGGAGCAGGTTTGTTGCGAAGATTGAAGGCATGGCTGGCGGTGCGAATACCGATCATCGGTTTCCCGGAAGCGACATAGTCTTTCAAAATGTTCAACTCTGCCGCAGGCACAGGATGGCGGCGGACGCTGACCAGAACCACGTCGGCACTCTTAATGACATCGATGCCCGGAAAGTTGGATTTCGTATTTTCGTCCAGCCAGACAAACGAAACACGGAAGTCCTTTCCGAGTTGTTCCCGGGCAAATCGGGGCAGCGTGTCCGCTGTTTTGTATTCTTCCTCTCCTTGAAGGATGACCACGTGCGGACGGTGGTCTTCCGGAAACCGGTATTCCTGCCCGCCAATGAAATCGGTGCTCAGAAGCGTCGGACACCAGTATTTTTCAATATGTTCGACCACGAGATCCGTTCCGGTGAAATGGCTCACGTAAGGAGCTTTCGCGGGGTTGTACATGGTATCGGTCAGATCGCGCATCAGCGCGACATTCAGCCCCTGGTTGACCATTTGCCGAATGGCGAACGGACGTCCCAGCACGCACATGTTGGTATGCACCCCCATGACAATCAGGTTTTGAATTCCCCGTTGTCGCAATAGAGAATAGGCTTCTTCGGAATCGGTAATGGCATCTCCGTCCATAATTTCCAGGGTTTTGATCTGCCGTGTCCAGGGATACGGATCGCCCGGTTTCCACTTGCGTTCGCAGTCGCAACCGCCATCGGTGTCATCGATGGGAAGCGGGGCTTCATGGGTGGGATCGAGATAGCACCAGGGTTTCAGTGGTTGTTTCGGTTCCACCTTTGGAGCAGACGTTGCTAGCTTGCGGCCAGGGTGATTTTCGTAGAACTTCATCGTGTTGCTGGGAGCATGGATGATCAGCACTCCTTTTGCACGAGCCGCCTTGAGCACGTCATTCATCCGGGGCGCCATCTGGGCCACGCGAACCGCCGAATTCGGACAGGTATGTGCATCCCACATATCGCAGACCACAATGGCGGTCTCTTTGGCGTCCCAGGTTGCGGGAGTCGTTACCGCATGGTACCGCTGTGACTGGGGAGCGACCTCCTGCCGGGACCGGAGATGGAGTGTGAGCTCATCACCTCGCGAAGAAACAGACACCAGCAAGGCCGCACAACAATATCCCAGGCACCGGAGCCAGCGCATGTTTGTCCCTCATCTGAAAGTATCATCCGAAGCAACGACTGTTTGTCTGGCAATACCTGACAAATACGAGACGCGGTTTTGAGATTGCACCGACAAGCGTCCGATGGTGCAAGACCAACGATCATTGAATGTAGCTCGTTACCGGGAAATGACGCAAGTTTGCACCCCGCCCCCGTTCGTGACGAACACGGTCGCTGTTCTTAAATTTCGCATGGCCGGCAATGCCAGTTCAGACAAGGACGTTCTGCATAATGATGGAGGCGACTTCCGGAAGGTAGCCATCAATCGAATAATGTTTCTCAATTTTGCATCGAGCTGACCGTCCCAGCGTTGTTCTCCAATCCGCATCGCCGAGAAGCTGGTTCAAACTGTCGTGCCACTCCTGGTCCGTCGCGGCCAGAATGCCGTCAACTTTCGATGAAACGATCTCCCGATTCGCCCCCACGGGACTGGCAACTGCTGGAAGGCTGGCAGCCATGTATTGCAGTAGTTTGAATCCGCACTTGTGCCGTTCCCACGGAGCGTCCGGAAGAGGCATGATACCGATGTCAAACTGTTGAATTTCCTGTGTGGCTGATTGAGCGGACCAGCGGCGGAATTCAACGGGGATTGTCCCAAACGGCAATTTATGAACTTCTGCTTCATCGCTGGTGATGATGCGTAAGACGAACGGGCGATGTTCCGCCAGCTGCTTCAGAGCGGGAAAAGCGACTTTCAAATATGGAAGATTGGCGGCAGTGCCAATCCAGCCGATAACGGGAATTCGATGGACGGGCCGTGGAAAAACACAAGGATAATCATCGAGATCAATGGCAGTAGGAATAACGGAAACATGCGGACAGAACTTTCGGCATTCCTCCGCCAGCAACCGATTTCCTGCCAGGATATGGTCCGCCATGCCGGCAATTTTCTCGAACTTCTCCGGATATCTCAAAAAAATCCCATCGTCCACGTCCAGAAGGAAGCGTCTGGTGACCAGACGAAAGGCGGCTTCCATGTTCCATGTCGGATCGTCGAAGATCTCCCGTTCCAGGACGATCGCATCGTACTTTGCTCCCCGCGCTTGCCAGAGATCCCATCTTCGCATCAGGCCGCGCAGAAGATGGCTGGCCCGCCAGCCGATCAGACGCAACCGCTGATATTTTTCCGGAAAGCTGTGTCGAACATCACATTCCAGCCCCAATTTTCGCAGCCGGGGAAGATACGGAAGAATGCGATACCGCGTCGCTGGGGCATTCGGACCGGATGTTAAAAAAAGAACCCGCTGAGCGGACATGACTTCCAACCGTTCACTTGACGACGAAGATAGAGAATGGGAATCGCTGTGCCAAAAAATTCCCCACACCGGGATATGCTGCCCCTCGACCAGGCCAGCGTCAACAGCATTGAAAATATCGCATGTTACCGGTTCAGCACATCACCCACTGAACTCACGATGCTGTCTTGAAGATTCTTCCAGCGTCTGCTTCCGGCATCAACAAATTTCTGATTCACTTCCAGCTCAATGCCTGCATAGTTATCGTCCGAAAATTCTTTGCGGAGTGCTGTGGTGAAGCCATCCGAGATGCCCCGGTAGGGGAGGTTGAAGTGGATGGCCCATCCGGGAAGATGTCGCTGCAAGGTCCGCTTCCAGATTGCAGCAAATTCTATTTCCAGCGGGCGGGCTGGATCGAACAGCAGGCCGATATCGGTCCGGCGAGTCTTTCCCCGCATGACCGGCGTGAAGGAATGGACGGAGAGATGCAAAACCTTCTTTTTTTTAAGGCCGGTTCCGATCTGACTTCGAATCTGTTTTCGGACCTGTTCCCGATAAGGATGATAGATCTGCTCGAGCAGTTCAGCCTGCATCTCTTCCGGCAACTTCCGGCTGAACTCTGAGAACAACCGGGGGTGTCCCAGCGAGCGGTTCAACTCGATTAAAAGACGCGAGCGGGTTTCTTCCATCAGCGGAGCATGAAAAGCCCGGGCAAACCGGTGGGCCAGTTGCAGCGATCCCGGATCGTATCCGCGGTGTGACCGGAGGGCCGAAGCCGCGGACTGGAACCAGCGGCGATAACGAGCGGGGATGCTGTTTCCCCCATGCTCGCAGGTGACCAACAAAGAACAGTCCGCGTGAGACCTTGAAGGTTCAGGCATGGAACATGCACCCTTGAGCCAGGCAATCAGCGAGCGAGCGATAGGTTTCCAGCAATGTCTGGGGATCATTTCGATCGTCGATGGATTTCAAAATCCGCTTCGCCAGACATCCTTCCCCCAGAATGATCTCCAGAACGGAACCATACTGCGAAGCGAACGTGGAATCATGCTGGCAGACTTCCTCATAAAGATGCTGCCAGATGTCATTCAGCGACATTGACGGCGTGTTCAGGCCCAACTGCCGCAGGAATATCTGCTGATTCACGCAGCCCTCGCCGGCATCATCAATGGCACAAAGAAAAGCTGGTTCCAGGTCGTCAATTGTCAGCGATTGCTGTTCCGTCCAGGATGTCCATGTTTCCTGAACCAGCAGTTTGAGAACGGCAATTGTCAGAGCGGCAATCGCCACATCGGCCTGGGGGCATTCCTGGACGTCAATGACGCGGATTTCAATGGCCCCCCGTGAAAACCGGGCAATCGCTCCCCGGGCATTCAGAAATTCATCCCGTAACACTTCCTCGGGATCATAGGGAGCAATGTCCCGAAAGATCCGCTGAAAGATCTCCCGGTCATATGTGGCCTGATCGAAAACCTGTTCCGGAATGACTCGGCCAGCAATGGAAGCGACTCCCTTGGAATTTTTCCGGTAAACATCCATCCGGGAATCCATCCGGCCTGTTCGTTTTCCTTCCACAACGGGGGAGCTGGCAGCCAGTGCGGGTAGCAAGGGAAGGATCAGTCGGATGGCTGCGTGCAGCCGTCCGAATTCTTCGTCGCCAGCAAAGGGCAGGTTGATGTGCGTACTTTGAAGGTTCGCCCAGCCATGGCCCCGGCAGTCAAAAATCTTATCGAAGGCTTCATAAACCGTATGAAATTCGTGCGGCCAGAGCTGCATTTCACGTCCTGGATCCATCCAGGGGTGCATGGCTGTGGGGAGAAGATGCGCTCCGGCGGAAACCAGCTGCGCGTTGATCTGCTCGACACTTTGTTGAAAAAGTCCCGCCAGGGGAGCGAGCGATTTGGCGGGTCCGTTCGTCTTGATTTCAATGACGTGATGTGTCAATTCGTTCGACCAGGAGATTTCGCCCCGTTCCATTTCCGAGACAGGTTCTCCCTGTTCATCCCGCAACACATGATCTGAAATGGGACGTACGTTCAATGACCGGGCATCGACGATCATGTATTCCAGTTCAATGCCGAAGGCTTCGAAGAGATGGAGCATGGGAGGGAACAGGGATCAGGGAAGAGAGATCAGAGGTTCGTATGGTGGAGGGGAAGGGGCATCGACTGCTGGTTTCGCCTCACCGGCCCAACTTGGTTTGTTCGATCCGGCGAAGGAACGATTCCATCACCCGGCGATAGAGATCGTCCCGGAGGATCTCGTCTTCCACACCGGTGTCCATGTTCGGATTATCGTTGACTTCAATGATATAGAAGTTTCCGTCCGACTCTTTCACATCGACGCCATATAGGCCATCGCCGATCAGATTTGCAGCCTTCAGCGCCATTTGCACGGCTTTTCTGGGGGCCAGTTCCACCGGCAGCGTTTTGAAATTGCCGTACCGGTCATCTCCCTGCTTCGACCAGTGGATGATCTGCCAGTGGTTGGGAGCCATGAAGTACTGGCAGGCAAAAAGAGGCCGTTGATCGAGGATGCCTATCCGCCAGTCGAAAGTGGTCGGAAGGAACTTCTGGGCCACAAGCATTTCCGACTGGGCGAAGAACTCTTTCAAACGCATTTGCAGTTCTTCTTCATTCTTGACTTTGACCACTCCCTGCGAAAACGAGCTGTCCGGAAGTTTGAGCACACAGGGAAATCCCAGTGTCTCCGCAATTTCATCGGCATTGTCCCGATGGACCACCAGCCCCTCGGGCATGGGAATCTTATGCCGTGCCAAGAGTTCCGCGAGATAGACTTTGTTTGTGCAGCGGGCAATGGAAACGGGATCGTCAATGACGACCAGGCCTTCATTCGCGGCCCTGCGGGCGAAACGGTAGGTATAATGATTGATGCCGGTCGTCTGCCGGATGAAGAGTGCGTCAAACTCCATCAGCCGGCCATAATCGTCCTTGGTGATCAATTCACAGCCCAGGCCGAGTTGTTCTCCCGCTTTGACGAATTTCTTCAGCGCTCCTTCATTGGACGGACTGGCTTCCGTCTCGTCGGGATCGTACAGGATGGCGAGGTCGTATCGCATCCGCCGGGCTTTGCGGGGGGCGCTGTTGGCTCCGGCAAAATGCTTTTCCGCGGCATCGATCATGAACATCCGGTGCATGTCTGGAACTTCACTGGTCCCCAGGGCCTTGACGCTGCGAATCTGCCAGGTGCCATTCCGGGCAAACCGGAATCGCAACAGGGGAATCTGGAACATGTTGAACAGTTGCCGCCCCAGGCGTTCGTAGCGTTTGGCCATGTTGCGGCCAAAGTAGACGCTGAGCTCGAATTCGTCGGACTGAAGCGGTTCCAGGGATTTCTGGATCAGTTCGTCGAGTTCTTCCCCCACAAACCGGATCATGGAGGGGGTTTTCAGGTCCTGCAGGGCAATGACGCCAGGCATCGGCTTGTGACCGCGGGCTTCCGCGAGCAGCGAAACGTAATACCCCGTGCTCTGGTATTTCAGGGATCGGCACAGGTTGAACAACTTGACGTTGCGGCGTCCTGCCAAGTCCTCATCGGTGAGATAGCGCCAGGCTTCCACCAGTTCGACGTTGGGAATTTCCTCCGGCCAGTCATTGACACTATCGGTCACTATCAGTGCGGGCATGCCCCACAACTCCCTTTTGATGTCGAGGACGAATGATCAGCAGATTCGCGTCATAGGTCACAATGCCGAGCATGATCGCGGAAAAGACTCGATCAATATCCACAGCATAGAGCCGGTCCTTGGCGAATGGGTTGGCTTCCAGCGGATCGGCAATCAGGACCGTCCGCCGATCCGGGTCGTACCCGCACAGCACCACGAAGTGCCCGGCAGGAAATCCCCGGACGTCATCCGCGAGAACGCTCCGTCCGGGAGGCGGGTTCTCGGGACAATATTCTCGCATTTCTCCATACAGAAATGTCGCACTCAGTCCGGTCAGAACGGGAATATTCCGTTTCAGATACCGCCGGATCAGTTCGATCGTCAGCACTTCCATCCGCAACTTGCCCCCCCGCCGCAGAAATTCAATATAGGCGATGGTGGCGGTATGCAGCCGGGGAGACGGCTTGGCATTCATCTGGGCTGTCAGCCGTTCTTCCAGATTGATGTCCCGGTCATTGCGAAACCAAGTCGGGTCGAAGACTTGCAGGTCGTAGGTATAGAGCTTGACGTCGAAACCGTGGCGAAGGGCATGAGAGCCCAGAAAAACCGCCAGCGTCCCTCCCTGCTCCAACTGCCCGACTTCCCGGACCACTTCATCCAGCCCCATGACCATCCCATAATAACGATAGACCGCATGAAGGCACGTTGGCCCGCATGTGGAATCGTTGGGTTGGGGAAGCATTTCGAGGCGAAGACGATTCATTCCGGTCATCCGTGCGGAAATCGAATCGCGAATTCTATTCTCCGCGAAGCGTTCTGACAAATGCGCGCTCCCCGCAAACCGGTGTTCATTTTTTGATGTCACGCCGATTCAGAAACGGATGATGCCGCCAGACGTTGATCAAATTTCGCCAGACACTCCTGCAACAGGAGCCAGGTCTGGTCCGCGGAATAGGCTTCCGCAAACAGGGTACAGACCGGGTCCCCGCGATGAATCGGGACGCCCATCGCGGGCAGATCGGTCATGACCGGAAATTCCTCATACGTCACCGTCGAGGCATCCGCCACCGGACGGGTCAGTTCAAGATCGCGCGGACTGTAGTAAATGGCTTTCCCCATGAACTCGCCGGGATGAGCCCGATTCCACCGCGTTCGCGGGAGTTCCTGATTGGTGAAACACCGGCAATGATCGGCGAATAACGGTTGACCGGTCGCATGTTCCAGCAATTCCAGCGATGCGGGATACCGGGGATTCACTTCGGTGACATACGGGATGTTTTCCGGCGTGATCACCATGTCCACGCCGAAGAGCCCCAACAGCCCGAGTTTCCATTTGAGAACATTTCCAAAACGGCGAATGATGTTTTCAACAGGAACCGGCAATGCTAAAGGACCGATGTTGCCGCACCATTGAAATTCCGCGGCATGACAGGTTGCTTCACCAATCAACTGGCGCGTCATGCCGACAAACCGGACGTCTCCCACCAGCGCCGAAGCGATAAAGACCGCTGAAAAGGGGAGTCCTTCGACCCGCTTTTGAAACAGATGCGGCTCCTGTAACGTTGCGGAATCTCGATTTTCCTCGGTCCAGCGGAGAATTCCCCGCCCGCCCGCTCCGCGCAGCGGACGCAACAGCCACGTCCCGTCCGCTGGGGGAGGATTCGATTCATCCCGCCATTCCGGCATTCCCATGCGTGCCAGCCGGGCTGCTTCTTCCAGCCCTTGCGGGTGACGCGCCCGGCTCACAGCCGCTTCGTTGTTCCCCCACAACGGATGGCTTTCCGTGATCCCTTCCAGAATGTCTGGACGATTTTCCAGCCCGCCGGTATAGATCACCGGCCAGGGAGGCAATGATTTCAAGATGCGGATCAGGCCGTTCGGGTAATCATCGACCCGCTGAAACCGTGTGTGGACACCAGTATCGTCATCTCCGAACGGATCCAGGCAGTAGGGACGAAATCCTGCCCGCAATGCGGAAAAAGCCGCTGCCCGCGTACTGGCTCCCATGATAATGACATCCGCCGTATTCCCGACATCCTCTGGCACGTCGAATTTCCAATCGATTAAAGAAGGCGGACTGAAACTGCGATCCATCGCACCCTCAGGGGAATGTCACCGGCAGATTTTGATCCAGATTGATGTGTCGCGGCAAGAATTTCAATCTTGCCGCAAATTTCCATTCTCCTTCGGAAAATCAAGGGCCGGAAATCGGGGTCTGGAAACAGGGGATGGGAAAAGAAACACGCGTTCTCCCGGATTGCTCCCCGCTTTCCCGGGAGAATTTCGCATTCCCGCGATTCTTCACTGCAATTCGCGGAAGAGGAAAAGCAGAAGCGGACTCCGCCGGTTTTCAAAATAGGCTTCTCTCAAGTTCCGTTTTGTGGAGACGAGTTTTGCACGGAAAGTCGCGCGGCGGCCTATAAGCCGGCTCTGCTGTGCGGACCATTTCTGGTCCGTTGTGATCCGCGCAGCAGATGTGACACTTTTTTGTGCTCTCCCCCTGGGGAAGAACCGCGCTCGATCGGATTTGAAGACAGTCTCAGATCTCTTTCGACTTTTTGTGTCCGTCCGGAGACCGCCATGCAACATCCCCGACCGCATCCAAAGAAACTGTCTGCCTGTGATTTCATTTGTACTGAAACCGCCGGGTTCCCTTTCCGCCGTTTCCCAATCTCGCGGATTTCCGGGCTCTCCGGAAAGGGGACTTGTCGGCGGGGAGTGATCCTCCCGCTGGCTGCGTTATGTCTGACAATTGTCCTGATGATCGCCGCCTTTTCGATCGATCTCGGGTTTCTCTGCCTGGCCCGGGCAGAAGCACAGAATGCCGCGGATGCTGCCGCTCTGGCAGCAGCTGGGGAACTTTATCCCTCTCCGTTTCCACAAACGGCACTTCAACTCCCCTTGTCATTGCCGATCTATCAACCGGTCCGTCCCACTCCCAATATCAACCCCGCCATGACGCAGGCAAAATCTGCTTCAATACAAAATCGTTGTGGTGACAAAAATAGTCTGGCGCTGATGGACAGCGATATTTCCTTCGCCATTTATGACAATGGAGTTTCAGTCGGTCCACCGGAAACGTTGCCGGTGGTCGATGGCCTGCTGGCATTGCTGAATTTACGAACAGGAGACCAGACATTTGTGAATTCCTGCCAGGTCACGGTTCGCCGGGACGTCCTTGCCAATCAACCCATGAAACTCTTTTTCGGACCGATGCTGGGGCATTCCACGCAGTCGTTTCAATGTTCCGCGCAGGCCGCCATTCAACGCGGCTACGGCCTGCGGGCCGGAGACCGACTTCTGCCATTTGCCATGGACATTACGATCTGGAATGCGCTGCGGTTTACGAACGGAGAACTGAACGCCGTCACGTTGAAGCCGCTGGGTGTCGATCTTGACAGCGTCACCTTGTCCGGCCTGCTCGGTTCCTCGGGACTGCTCTCCATTCTGAACAGTGCCCTTCCGGTCGCATTAATGGGATCGCCGATCAACATCCTCGACGGCTGGACTTATGAACGCGGAATGAGCACGGTTGCTCCCGGACCAGATGGGATTATGGAAGTCGTCCTGCTGGCCGATCAACTTCACACATCGGTCATCAAAAATCTGCTGGGAATCCTTCTTCCCAGCATCCAGCGAATCCCCGGACTCGTCATTTCCCTGGAAACCGGAGGAAGCATCAGCTCCGCGCCCAATGCCTCCCGGTTAAACACGGTGATTCGCAACGGGCTGAGTGAGGCCGATCTCAGAAACCTCACCGGTTCGTCCTCCGGAGAATTGTGGCTGCCATTCACTGCCCGGGGATACTTCGAAATTCCGGACGACTGCGAAGCGGATCTGAAAAGTATCATCGGGAGACCCTGTATTCTCCCGCTGTATGCCACGTTGCCTGGAACGGTCAATAAAGTGACCGATATCCTGGGAATGTCTCATTCTTTTCAGCTGGTGGGATGGGGCGGAGTTGTGGTGACGGAAGTGAATCTGCACGGCGCGGTCCGCTACATCAATCTCCAGCCCGCCATCTATGCACGACACACAGTGCTTCCGTCCGGGGAAAGCCATGGCGGAAGTGCCAGTTCCTGCATGAGTGACGGCGTTTATACCACCCCCCGTCTGGTGAAATGAAAGAGGAGCCTGATCACTCCACGGGAGCCTCAAGTTCTGCAAGTCTCCCATTTCGCACATTTCTCCTGTTTTCCCGGTTGTGATTCACGAGTTGAAACTCGCCCACCCTCGCGTCAAAGTCCGTTGGTTCTCGCGGCAAACCGGGTACAATTCACTCTCCCGAAGGCCGTTGTGGATCTCCGTTTTTGTATCTGCAAGGTCATCACGATGGATTTTGTTTTTTGATGTTGCGCCGGGAGGGATTCGTTCGAGTGAAGATGCTCCCTGTTGTCGATCGAAGACGTGACGCGCAAGTCAGGCGTGCCTTGTGCTCCCTGTCTTTGACCTGTCTCATCGTCACTTTCTGTTTCCGTAGCCTCGCGCTGGCGGACCCCGTGACGGATTACAACGTGGCGGTGGAGTTTTACAAGCAACACCGCTGGGACCTCGCAGCGGATGCCTGCGCGGATTTTTTAAAAAAGAACTCCACCAATGAGCGGGCGCCCGCCATTCGCCTTTACTGGGCGCAGGCCCTGTTGCACTTGCAGAAGTACCAGGAGGCCCGCGACCAGTACCGGTTGTTTCTGCAATCCGCGGAAGCCCATCCCGATCGTCCGCTGGCAATGTATCGGATTGGTGAATGCAGCTTCTTTCTGAACGATGACGTTGCCGCTGAAAAAGAACTCGCTGAATTTCTCAAGACGTATCCCAACCATGAACTCGCTTCGTGGGGAACAGTTTATCTTGGCGAAGCCCAATTGCGGCAGAAGAAGTTTGAATCGGCCATGCGTTCCTTCGAAACGTACCTCTCCCGATTCCCCAAAGGGGCATTGCTCGATGATGCGGAGATTGGGCTGGCGGCGTCGCTGGAAGGATTGAATCAGAAGGACCGGGCTCTTCAGGTCTATGAAAAAATCGCTGCCCGGGAAGGCAGCCCCCGGGCAGCGGACGCCTTATTCAATCTCGCCGCTCGGCAGTTTGATGAACGGCATTTCGAGAAGTCCGCCGTCCTCTTCACGCAAATTGCCGTCCAATATCCGCAACATCGACTTCGGTCCGCCGCGAACCTGAATGCCGGTTATGCTTACTATTATCTTCACAAGTATCCGGACGCTGTGGCTGAATTCACAAAAGCCGCTGCGGATCCCAAGCACCGGGAAGCGGCTCAATACTGGGTCGGATTGAGTAAAAAATCCGAGGGCGATTTCGCAGCGGCTGTGGAAGTATTTTCCCGGAGCCTCAAGGCTGCTCCTGCTGGAACATTTGCTGAAAAAATCACGTTTCAATGGGCGGATACGGAATACCGTCTGTCACATTTCCCCAAAGCCATCGAACTCTTTCAGACGGTTGTGGAGAAGTGGCCCTGGGGAGAACTTGCGGACGATGCCCTGCATTCCGCATGTGAAGTTGCTTTGCAATCCGGAGATTTGGACGCTGCGGAAAAGTTGAACGAGGACTTTGATAAACGTTTTCCCAAGAGCGGACTGGCGCAGGTTCAGGAACTGCTCGCAGGCCGAATTCTGATCGCCCGGGCGGACAAGCTCGACAAGAACACAGTGGATCGTCAGGCTAAACTTGATCGCGCCACACACCTGCTTCAGCAGGTGGCTGAGTCCACCCAGGTTGATTCGACCCGGAACTTTGCCCGTTTCCAGCTAGCCCGCGTTGCCGAACGTCAGGGACGGGATCCTGATGTCCTGAAAGAACTAGCTCCCCTTCTCGATGTTCCTCCCGAGAAACGGACTGCGGAGTATTTCGACGCCCTGCTCCTGAAAGCGAATGTCGAATTGAGAATGAAAAACGTGTCTGCCGCCATGGCGACATACCGCGAGTGCCTGACACAGTCTTCAACGGATGCCGTCAAACTTTCCGCTTATGAAGGCCTCCTGCGAGGACTTGTTCAGTCCCGGCAATGGCCCGAACTGGAAGCCACGCTCCAGGAGTTTGACGATTTCGACCAGAAAAACGCCCGATTCGGGGCAGCGGCACTGGCCGCGGGAGATGCCGCTTTCGAACAGCAGGCCTGGGGACCAGCGGAAAACTGTTTTCAGAAAGTGATTCATCGGGGAATGGAATCTCCCTATGCCTTGCCCGCCCTGTCGGGAATGGGACACGCGGAATACGAGCAGAAAAACTACCAGATCGCCGCGGAGACATTCGCCCAACTTGCCGCAACCGCCACCAGCGACAACGTTCTTGCCTCCCATGCCAGATTCATGCAGGCCCTTTCTCAGCAACAGGCGGGAGAACTCCAGGAGTCTCTGGCAACTTATCAGAAAGCCGGTGAACAATTTACGCAAACCCGGAAGATGCAGCCGCTGGAAGAGGCTGATTTTCAAGCAGGCCGCAATGCCTATCGCAGTTTCAAGGGAGGAGCGCGGGTCGCCCGCGAACTGAAGGAGAACGGCACCGCGGAAAAACTGTACGATGCCGCATATCGCGAACTCAAATTGCAGCCCGCCGCGGAACAGGCCGAAATGGACCTGTTGCTCAACGAATGGGCTGACCTGAGTTATAATGCCAAGAATTTTGAACGTTCCGATGAACTCTATGCCCTGCTGATTCAAGAACGCCCGGAAAGTCCGCTGGCAGATGATGCCCGGTTGATCCTCGCGGAAAGTCTCCGGTTCGGAAATAAAAAACCAGAAGCGATCACGGCCTTTCAGAAACTGGCGGACGATCCGAAATCGGATGAATTCGTTCAACAGCGAGCCCTGACCCATCTGCTCGATTTGCAGGCGGAAGCGGGACAATGGGCGGAAGTCATCCAGACGGCCACGCGGGTCGAAACGAAATTCCCCAATTCTTCGCAAGCAGTCTATGCCGCCTATCGGCGCGGGGAAGGAGAGTTACAGACAAAACAATATCCCGCTGCGGTGAAGTCGCTGCAACAGGTGCGGGACCGGTTATCGGCCGATCTGTCCCAGGCCCCCAACTGGTGGCCGGAAGCCTGGTTGCTCCTGGCGGAAGCGGAATACTGGCAGAAGAATTATACGAACATGGCATCCGTCCTGAAGGATCTGGAGACAAAAGCTCCCGAGTCTCCGCTTCTTTATCGGGCGGAAGCATTGCGGGGCCGGGCTTTTGAAAACCAGGCCCGTTTCGCGGAATCCCGGGCGGCGTTTCAGCGAGTCATCGATTCGGAAAGCGGTCGCGGGACAGAAACCGCGGCCGAATCGCAATTTCGTATTGCTGAATCTTATCTGAAAGAGAACAATCTCCCCGTTGCCCTCCGCGAGTATTACAAAGTTTATGCGGGATATCAGGCGCCCAAATATCAGTCAGCAGCATTGTTTCAGGCGGCAGCATGTGACGTCTCCATGAAACATTTTCCCGAAGCTGCGGAAACGTATCAGAAATTGATTGCCGAATTTCCCGACAGTGAATTTACCGAATCCGCAAAAAAACGGCTCCAGGAAATCGATGCTGTTCCAGAGAAATAGCCTTGCCCGATCAGGCAATTCAATGTTGACCAGCATCATGCCGCTCAACAGTAGCAACTCCCGGTTGCCGGAGATCGTTTGCCGCTGGCAGCCATCGAAGACAATTTGAAGATCAGAAGATTATGGGCCGGTCTCCGGCGAAAGTCACCGTATGTCATTCCGTCCGTTCAGCATCCTGTGGATCTTTCTTTTCATGGCTGCTCTGGCTCCCTGGGGCTGGACGCAGGAAATTCCATCGGGATCGTCGACCGCTGCCCCTCATGGCCAGACCCCGCCGACTCAACCCCCTGGAACACAAGTTCCGGCCACATCGGTTCCAACAGCCGCTTCCGGACAGGAAACAGGGCTTCCCTTCAATGGAAATACCCAGACGTTCGCCACGCGCACTCTGGAAATGGTGAAATCGCTGAGCTACTTCGCGATTCCTTTTGCCATGGCCACCCTGTTGGCGATCTGGTTTACAGTGGAACGGATCGTGGTTCTCCGCCGGGGGCGCGTCATCCCCCGTCCGTTCGTTCAGCGATTCATCAAACTGCTCGAAGAAGGGGAACTGGATCGGGACGAGGCTTTGCAGGTTTGTGAAGAAAATGGCAGTCCAGTGGCCATGGTCTTTGCACATGGGGTCCGCAAATGGGGCAAATCGAGCGTCGAAGTTGAACAGGCCATGATCGACGGGGGCGAACGGCAAGTCAGTTCGCTGCGCAAACATCTCCGCGTCATTAATGGCGTGGCGTCGATTGCTCCCCTGCTGGGATTGCTGGGAACCGTCTGGGGAATGCTGGAATCGTTCAGCAAGGTTGCCGAAGCGGGTGCCATGGGAAACACCTCGGAACTTGCTTCCGGAATCGCCCTGGCCCTGGTGACGACCGCTGCCGGGCTGATCATCGCTATTCCCAGCCTGGTCGTCTACATGTACCTCTCGGGGCGAGTGGATGGGCTGGTCATGGAAATGGATGACCTGGCGATGAAAGTGGTGCATAACATCTCTGCGGAAGGGCTTGCTGAGAAAAATTCCCGTCCCCGGCGCAACAAAGAGGGTTCCGAATCCGGCAGCCAGAAAAAAGCTGTTTGACGGGCATCTTCCATTCGAAGCAACTTCCGTCTTCGTCCATCACGTCCCCGTTCTCCGTCATTTCTTATTTTTCTTATCGCGTTCTCTACGGTTCGCTTTCTTTCTCCGCGGTCTCGACGCTCTTTGCGTTTCAAATCCTTATTCAGAATCAAAGAGAAATCGGAACGTCTCGCATCGCAGAGGGGACATGGCCGTTTTTGTTGGAAATGTTTATTAGGGCGAAGTTGCAAATGGTGTCTCACGCGGATCCTGGTGAAATACAGGGAGTTCAAGGCCGAGCGTGATCGAACAAAGACCGAACTGGTCTAGAAAAATGCTTTTCGACTGGAACTGTTGTTGTCGGATTCCGGGTGTTACCCTGCGATTTTGTGAGGCACTCAGGAATTTCTTCAATTGGAGCTTCTCGCGATGCAAGAGTCTTTCCGCTGTGATCGGCGCCTGTTGTCTGGGGTCACAATTCGCGTCCTGTTTGGCATTGGGTTGATTGTCGGCAACTTCTCCTCGCTTCGGGCAGCGGAGTACATTCTCGAAGAGAACGTCATGGTCCCGATGCGGGATGGAGTGAAGCTCGCGACGGATATCTATCGCCCGGCCAACGACAACACCTCCGTGAACGAGCCCTTGCCTGTCATCTTGACTCGGACCCCCTACAACAAGAAGGGGGCGAAAAACTCCGCCATTTACTTTGCGACCCATGGGTACGTGTTTATCGCCCAGGACACGCGGGGACGATACAACTCCGAGGGTGTCTGGCACATGCTCACCGACGACGGACCGGACGGCGTTGATTGTGCTGCGTGGATCGGCCAGCAACCCTGGTCGGACGGGAACATCGGAATGCTCGGGACCTCGTATGTCGGGGGAACGCAACATGCCATGGCCATGGCGGGGGCGAAGGAACTCAAAACGCTGATTCCCGTCGATGCCATGTCGAACATGGGCCGGCAAAGCCTGCGGAATGCCGGCGCCTTCGAAATGCGGTTCTGGAACTGGATCTTTCTCAACGGCGGGCGTGGCAGCAATGCTGCAACCGATCCGGAAACAGCGGCTGTTCTCAAGGAAATGGCGGAGCAACGATTCGTCTATCTGAAAAATCTTCCCACGCGCCGCGGGATGACTCCCCTCAAGCTCTCTCCCGAGTACGAAAACTGGCTGATCAATGCCATGGAACATGGAGCCAACGACGCGTTCTGGGAACAGAACAACATTGTCGATTTCCCACAGAAATACAAAGACGTGCCGGTCTATCTCGTCTCCGGCTGGTACGACTCCTGGGCTGGAAATACGACCGCCAACTTTGCCGCGTTGTCGAAGACAATTCGCGGGCCCGTATTCCTGATCATGGGGCCATGGATTCACGGCGCCCAGTCCGGATATGCCCATGGACAGGTCAGTTTCGGAAAAGAAGCGGCCATTCCCGATCAATGGGCCTGGCGCAAGGAATGGTATGACCACTGGCTCAAAGGGATCGACAATTCCGTGGGGAAAGCGGCCCCATTTGCAACTCCCGTTCGAATTTTCGTGATGGGAACCGGCGACGGCGGCCAGGATGAGAAGGGACGTCTGCAACACGGCGGGTCCTGGCGGGATGAACAGGAATGGCCGCTGGCCCGCACCCAATACACAAATTTCTATCTCCAGCCACAGGGACAACTCTCGACCACGCCTCCGGAACTGCCGGAAGCCCTCACCCGGTTCCAGTTTGACCCCCGTGATCCCGTTCCCACCATCGGAGGGAACATCTCCACGCATAACGACATTCTGCTGCAAGGGGCCTGGAACCAGAAAGGAGGGCCTCACGTCTGGAATTTCCGGGATCCCATTCCATTGTCCGCGCGAAACGACATCGTGGTCTTTCAAACACAACCGCTGGAGAACGACCTGGAAGTGACTGGCGAGATCGAAGTCAAACTCTACGCAGCGAGTTCAGCGGTGGACACCGATTTTACCGCCAAGTTGATCGATGTTTATCCCCCCTCCCCAGCGTGGCCGGGGGGCTTCGATCTGAATATCGGTGATGGCATCGTTCGCGCCCGATTTCGCGAGTCACTCAAAACCGAAAAGCTCATGACTCCGGGAGAAATCTGCGAATTCACGATCAAGCTCTATCCCACCTCCAACGTCTTCAAACGCGGCCACCGGTTGCGAGTGGACATTTCGAGTTCGAACTTCCCCCGGTTCGATATCAATCCCAATACGGGGGAGCCGTTGAACCGGCAACGGCTGGAAAAAATCGCCGACCAGACCATCTATCACAACGTGACGTATCCCAGCCGAATCGTGTTACCGGTGATTCCACCGCGATAATCGCCAGTCTAGAGCGGAGTTGCAAATGGTATATCACGCGGATCCTAGTGAAATACAGGGAATTCAAGGCCGAGCGTGATAGAACAAAGACCAAACTGGTCTGGACAAGTGCATTGGCGCGGGAGGTTTCTCTCAAAAACGGTCTTCAAACCCGCTTGAAAGGAACTTTTCCCCAAAAAGGACTTTGCACCAACAAAAAGAGGGTCCGCATAGCGGACCCTCTTTATTGGACAATCTTTCGATTTTCCGCCGCGTTCAGAAAGAGCGAAACAGGGACGTTTCCGCTCCGCTACTCCGGTAATGGCTTGTTCATCGTTTCCGGCAGGAACGGCAAGACGAACAGTCCCATCAGAAACACCAGCGACATCGTCACGCCAGCATATCGCAACGGTTCGGGCGTGTCCTGGAAAAAGATTTCCAGTTGCGTTTTCACCAGCGGGCCAAAAGCCGCCACGAACCGCCCCACGTTGTAGCAGAAGCTGGTTCCGGTCGACCGCAGCCGGGTGGGGAAAAGTTCCGGAAAATAAATCGCATACCCCGCGAACAGCGAAAGCTGACAGAACCCCATAATCGGCACCATCACCCAGATCTGCCACAGGTCCTTCAAAAACCAGAACACGGCGACGGTGCTGAAAAAGGCAGCGAGCAGGGCGATCACAAATGTCGGGCGACGTCCAATTCGTTGCGAGAGCGCGCCAAACCCGAACATTCCCAGAGATGCCCCGATATTCATGGCAATCGAAGTATAACTTCCCCAGGCGGACAATCGGCCGTTGACCGCGTTGTCCAGTGATTCGTGTTCCTTCTTTGTCGGATCGTCAAACGTCTTAATCATGTCCGGAGCATTGACCGATTTCAGCAGGGTCTCAATCCGCTCGATCCGGGCAGCATCCTTGTCGGCCCGCGCGATGGCCAGTTGTTCTTCATACACCTGCGTCGCCATGGCTCGCCGCTGAACATAGCGAATCAGGTCGGGAGAAAAGAAACCGACCGACCATAACCCCACCACGCCGGAACAACCGAGAATCAGTCCCAGCAAGGCATGTTTCCGCAGTGTCGGTTCACGAAATAGATCCCGGTACGAACCGAGATGTTTCGCAGCCTCTTTGGTATGGGCGGTTTTTTCCCAACTTTCGGGTTCCTTAAGCCGGCGGCGGATCACCAGGGCCATCAGAGCGGGAACCGCTCCAATCAGGAACATGATCCGCCAGGGACTCCATTCCATTCCCTGCTCTTCAGCAATTCCCAGCCCCAGATTGATGAAGGCGGCACTGATATTCCCGACCGCGGACAGGGCCTGAAGCAATCCCAGGGTATAGGGACGGGCGCGGGTCGGCATGACTTCCGCCACCAGGGCCACTCCCACGGCAAATTCCCCCCCGACCCCCAGACCGGTTAAAAACCGGTAAAACGAGAAGTCCCAGACGTTCTGTGAGATCGAACTGAGTCCCGTGAAAAGCGAATAAAGAAGTATTGTGATAATCATCGTCCGGGCGCGCCCAATGCGGTCTCCCAGCATCCCGAAAAAGAGTCCGCCAGTCGCCCAGCCGGCAATGAAAATGGAGGTGGCAATATCCGCCCCCTGCCGCCGCGCCATGTCCAGAGATTTGGCATCCGGATAGTCTTGCTCATGCACCAGTTCCTTCATGGCGGCGGGACGTGCCAGAACGAAAAGCTGCTGATCCAGGCAATCAAACAGCCAGCCTAGAGCAGCCACCACCAGCACAAACCAGTGATACCGCGTCAGCAATTTGTACCAGGGACGCGAATCCTGGCTCTCAGGCTCGTTCGAGGAGGAAAGTGACGGATCAATATGCATGCCTCTATCCCAGCTAGCTCGTAGAGCTTCAAACTTGAATTGACAGGTTGAGTAGTTGATGACGAGCAGGTCAACAAACCTGCGGACACTGCCCCGGAACCTGTCAGGAAAGAGTGGCAAGACCACCAATACTCTGTCAGGCTTTGTGATTCGGGTGATTCCAGAGATCTCGCAGCGTGCTGGCCGCTCTCAATAGACGAACAGCAAAGCATCCGCGAGCCGAAACGCCCTGTTCAGCACGTACCCTCCTGTCAAGGATCCCCCGGACCAAATCGCTTCGCTCCGGTACCTAGTCGAGCTGACTCCTAAAGATGATTCCACTTTTCAAAGAGAAACGAGGTCTCCACCAGTAGGAGCAGGCAATTGTGACGATTACATGAGAAATCGCAAATCGGTTATCGAGAAAATACTGAAATTCATCCGCAAGGCCGGCTTTCCGTTTCCGATCAGCGATTTTGCACAAAAAATCGAGCGGTGATCCACAAACAAGGCCTGCTGTGCAGCCCTTACGTTTTTTGTGTCAAAGCGGATGTGATTCCTCAAAGCTCGTTTTCTTTTTCCGTCAGAATTGCTTTCAAGCGCCGAATGGCGCGGAGATATCTCATTCCGGCTGCTGCTTCGGAGAGACCCAGAATCGAGGCCGCTTCGCTGTTCCCCAGTTGCTCCACATGCCGCATGACAACCATTTCCCGGTCCGCATCCGGAAGATGATCCAGCGCGTCGAGAAACCGCTGTTCCAGCTCTTTGCGAATACTCGCAGCGGCCGGAGTCAGTTCGTGATCAGGGAGTTGGGCAGCCAGGTCAAGAGAAGAACGATCGCCAAAACGAGCCTGCAACGGTTGTTCCCGATCGACAGTTCTCCGCTGGGCATGGTGACGGCGATGAAGATCGATCATCCGGTCCTGGGCCAGTTGCCGAAGCCATAGATGAAACGGGACTTTCGGGTCGTTGAGATAATCTTTCAATCGCCGGTTGGCTTCGAGCAGAACATCCTGCACAACGTCGCTGGCGTCCACCCGCCCGGCAATCCGGCGGTCGAGTCGAAACTGGACCAGCTTGCGGAGCGCGGCCCGGTGCCGTTCCAGCAGGTTGTTTTGTGCGTCGGAATCTCCTTTCCCGGCAGCCTGCACCAGTTCCCGGGTCCGTTCATGTTCCGGCCAGATCGATGGATCGGTCATCGCGCGCGGTTCTCCCTTCTGTTTCTTCTGTCACTACGATTCTGCGGCGAGTTTCAACTCGTTCGAGAAGACTTTGCGGGCCTTTTCGATTTTGGGTTGAATGACAAGCTGACAATAGGGTTCCCGGCCATGCAACGCGAAATAGTTCCGGTGATAATCCTCCGCGGGGTAGAATGCCGTGGCGGATTCAATCGTCGTGACAATCGGGTCCGGCCAAAGGCCCGATGCGTTCCATCGGGCGATCATTTCCTCGGCCTGTGCATGTTGTTGTTCGTTGTGTGGAAAGATCACCGAACGATACTGGGTTCCTGCATCGTTTCCCTGCCGATTCAGCGTAGTGGGATCGTGGGTTCGGAAGAAAATTTCCAGAAGTTTCCCGTACGAGATCACCTTTGGATCAAACGTGATCTGAATCACTTCCGCGTGACCGGTCGTTCCGGTACAGACCTGCTGATAGGTTGGATCAGCCACATGACCACCAGCATATCCGGAAACGACCTGCTCCACGCCGTTCATTTGCAGAAAGACTGCTTCCGTGCACCAGAAGCATCCTCCGCCGAATGTCGCCAACTCGTATTTTGGTGTTGCCGTCGGTGCCGGTCCGGGATGGGATGACATGATGTCCTCCTGAAAATTGCTGTCAATCAGCCGGTCAAAAACGGATCTGTCCGTCAACGTTGATCATGGCGTGTCGAATTCCCTTCGACAAGATCGCTCCACAAGATTCCGCAGCTCCTCTCAGGGAAGCGAAATCAGGAATGGGATCATGGCAATATGCGCGGGACCTGTCAGAAAAATTTCTTCAAATTCAGAGTTTTCATCAGCGAATGGCCGACTTCCGGGATGTTCGCTACAACACTTGAGATGCTGTTTTGAACTCCAGGTGCCTGAGCCCAAAGTGTTCCGTTCCCTTCCGCGTGTGACGGTGATACGCCGATGTTGACGTTTGCGATTGGAAATCTTCTCAGCCGTTCCTTGCGTTCGTTGCTCGCGCTCACCGGTCTGGCGATTGCCATTGCGGGCATGGTGGCCCTGTTCAGCATCGCTGACGGCATTAATTATGTTGTCAATCGCACATTCGCCCAGATTCCCGGACTGGCGGTCCAACAACAGGGAGCCCCCGTTCCTCTGTTTTCAACACTCCCCGCTGCCTGGGGAGCGGAGATTGCCGACATTCCCGGTGTGACCGTCGTGGATTCCGAAATTGTTCAACGGTTGAACACGCTGGAAGGGAAACCATTGATTGCACCCCCCCGTTTTCTGGTAGGACTCGACCTGAATGTCCGCAGCCAGTTGGAACGAGACGTCTATCGCGAAAATATCCAGGCTGGACGCCCGCTGGAACCGGACGATGTCAATTCGAACCATTGCCTGATCAGCCGTCAGATTGCCGAGGAAACAGGGCATGTTGTCGGGGACCCATTGCACCTGAACGACTTCACAGCAAAGATCGTCGGAATTTATGATACCGGGTCCGCACTTCTGGATGTGAATATCCTGATGGACCTGCGCACGGTGCAGCGGATCATGCAGATGGATCCCCGAACGGTTTCCTTCTTCTACGTGGAGACGGCAAAGGGAGTGGACCAGCACCAGATTCGGAATGAGATCGAAAGCCGTTTTCAAAATCGTTCGCTCAGTGCGTCAGGATCACTCTCTTTCAACTGGAACACGCTGGCTGCCTGGCTGCTGATGCGACTTGCTCCACAAGGAGTACTCTTTCCCGCAGGCATGGCTTCCCATCCGCTGGAAATGCCCTCCGCTCCCGTGGAAACCTCTACTCCAACAACGGAAGTCTTGCGGAAGACGAGTCCGGTCGAGGTCCGGCTTGCGGAAGACTGGTCCCAGCGATTCGCGGAATTTACCGGTGACCTGAATCTGTTTCTGATGCTGATCACCGTCATGGCGGTTTTGATTGCGGTCCTCAGTATTGTCAACACGATGACCATGAGCGTGTCGGAACGGATGATCGAATTCGGAATCTTGCGGGCCAATGGCTGGTCGAAAGGAAATATTCTCTCGCTGATGACGCTGGAAAGTGCCCTCCTGGGAATTGCGGGAGGGATCCTGGGCTGCCTTCTGGGGTGGATCACGACGCTTGTCGTCAATGCGATGTATCCCGATCGCCTGCAACTGCACTGTTCCGTGCAGTTAATTCTGGGAGCGTTGCTGACGAGCACTGTTTTGGGAGTTTTGGGAGGATTGTATCCCGCCTGGCTGGCAGCCAGCCGTTCCCCGATGGCAGCCATTCGCCGTGGATAAAAAGATTCTCCCGGGAGAATCTCTCCGAGAGACGACTTCGTTCTATCGTGCCGCCCGTTCCAGCCGATCATTCAAAGCAGTGCCCAGTCCGTATGGAGGAAACCGGCGGGCATAGATGATCTGTACCGCATCGCATTCATCAAGTTGGCGGAGGGCTCCGAAGAAACGGGCCGTTGCTTCGGACAGGTCCCCGGAAGCGGACAGAATTTCCACATGTCCGAATTTTTCCGGATGCGACACCGGTAACAGGCTGAGCACCCCGGTTGTCGACGTTCGTGGAAAGGAGACTTCTTCCGAAAGCAGGATTAGTTTTTTTCGCGGCGCATAATGTTTCAGTAATCGTCCCGGAGCAGTTTGCGGTTCCGATTCTATTCCGTGTCCCTGGGGGAAACGGATCGGACCGATTTCCGCTTCGATGGCTTCCCGGGTCAGCCCCCCCGGACGCAACAGGAGAGGTGATGTTCCCGGTTCGATCTGCAACACAGTCGATTCAACGCCGATCCGGCAGGGGCCCCCATCGAGAATCAGATCGATCTCGCTGGCTAAGTATTTCAGCACATGTCCGGCAGTGGTCGGGCTGATTCTGCCGAAAGGGTTCGCACTGGGAGCAGCAATCGGCACTCCGCTCCGGCGAATCAACTCGCGGGCCAGCGGATGATCCGGAACGCGGACCGCAACATTCGGAAGCCCCGCGGTCACCAGATCGGGAATGACCGGATTCCGTGGAAGAACCAGCGTCAGCGGACCGGGCCAGAATGTGGAAATCAATTGCTTCGCCTGGAGAGGGACCTCCGCTACAACAGTGGAAATGTCCTCCGCATCGGCGAGATGAACGATCAACGGGTCGAACCAGGGACGTTGTTTCGCAGCAAAGATCCGGGCCACTGCCTGTTCATTCAGCGCGTTTCCCCCCAGGCCATACACGGTTTCCGTGGAGAACGCGACTAATCCGCCCGCTCGCAAAAGCTCCGCGGCTCGATTCACATCGGTTGTTAATTCCGCTGGCAAAGTGGATCCGTCGTGACAAGGGAAGAAAATCAAGGGGCCTGGAAAAAAGGAAACGAACTATGGGGGAGTACTTCTCTCTTTCTCCTTTTCGCGTTCCCCTTCTCTTTTGATCAGCCACCGGCCCCAGGTGAAATAGTGCAGAGAGACAAATCCTCCAAAAGCTGCCAGGACCAGAAGTACGCCAAAGATGTCCGGCATGACGAGGGAAATCAGGGCGAGAATGCCGCCGACAATTCCCAGGCTGAAAATCAAGGCAATCCAGGTTCCTTCATTTCGTTGTGAGGACGGTGTTTCCGCCCGCTGACCTGGAAGCCGTACGATCATTGGATCAGTCCCTGGACAATCAGTTCCTTGAGCTTCTGCTCGCGATAGAAAAAGCCGTCTTCGAGATGGTCGCGAACTTTGGATTCGCTGAGGAGAAGCCCGATCAGGCCCCCGGGCAATTCAAAGTCAACCTGGTCCCGCATCAGAACGCCTTCCGGAATGGCTGTGTATTCATGCCGATGTATCCAGGACTTCATCGGTCCCTGAATCTGTTGTTCCACCACGAGTAAGGGGCGTTCGAATTCCATGATCTGGTGTGTCGATTTCACGACCTGACCGAAAGTCATGATCTGAAAATCGAGCCGCGATCCATGCTCGATCACATCCGGCGCGGAAGTGAATTTAATGCCAATGCCGGGATCCGTCACTTTGGGAACATTGGCAATCTGACTGAGAAAATCGAACAGCCCGGCAGGGGAACAGTTCAATTGCGTTTTATATTCAGCGGTGGGCATCGGAAAAGAGACTGTTGACAGAGGCCGGAATTCATCACCTGGAACAAACGCGATCCGAAATGGACGCATCTCCAAGCAGCATGGGGTCGATCAGACAGGACAACCGTCCAGGACGACTGTAATCGATTCCTGCTGGCGACGGGAGCCCGCCAGCAGGGAAACAAGGGGCTGTATACGCCGGAAGGAGACGGTTTCCGACGCACTTTCACTTATGATTTGGAAGCAAATCGGCGCGGTTTCGAGCGGTCCTTGAACCGCCGGCCCGTGGGCCGTTCCTGCGGGTATTCCTTGCCTTCCACGCGGGAGATATTCAACTGCTGCCCGGAGACCCAGACTTTCTTCAAGGCGTAGAAAATGTCGTCGGGCATTCCGGCCGCCAGATCGACAGTGCTGAAATTCTCGTAAATCTGAATTCGTCCGATATACGTGGTATCGATGCCGGTCTCATTGGCAATTGCTCCAACGATATTTCCGGGCTTCACCTGATGGACGTGTCCCACTTCAATCCGGAAGGTTTCCATGTCGGTCTCGCTCCGGGATGTGGAAGGGCTGCGTTCGCGGCGCGGCCGTTCGGATCGGGGTTCGTTCTCGAACGACCGTTCCCGACGGGAACCATTCGCACCGCGCGATTCCCGCCGTTCGGAAAAGGAAGCTGACTTCAATTCTTCCGTGACGAAGAACGGAGTCTCGCCATTGAACATCACCGACAGGGCAGCGGCAATCTGTTCCATTGGAACATCGGGATTCTGCTGCCGATACTGCTCGATCAGCGAAGAAAAACTGGCGACTTCCGGATGTATCAGAGCAGCAGTAATTTTTTCGTGAAAGCGGGCTGTCCGCTGACGGTTGATGTCCCTGCGGGAAGGAATCTGCATCGGCTGAATCCGTTGCCGGGTCTGCTGTTCGATGCGCCGCAGACGAAATTGTTCTCGGGACTGGATGAGCAGGATCGCATTTCCCGTCCGTCCGGCCCGTCCGGTCCGGCCGATTCGATGCACATAACTTTCCGCGTCAAACGGCAGGTCATAGTTGACGACATGGCTGATCCGTTGAACGTCGAGTCCCCGGGCAGCGACATCGGTGGCGATAATGACGTCGAGCTTGCCGCTTTTTAGATTGTCGATAATCCGTTCACGTTGTTTCTGTGGAACGTCTCCACTGAGCGCCGCGGTACGATGCCCATGCTGGGCCAGAAATTCCGCGAGGGGTTCGGTCGTGCTTTTGGTTTTGACGAAAATCAGCACACCGTCGGTCGGTTCCGCTTCCAGAATGCGGGCCAGGACTTCTTCCTTGGAATGGGGCGTCACGATGACAAACCGCTGGTCAATCGTTTCCGCCGTCGCTGTTTTCTGGGCAATTCGGATTTCCGCGGGATCCTTGAGGTGTTGCTGGGCAATGCGGCGAATCGGTTCGGGCATTGTCGCGGAAAACAGGGCAATCTGCCGTTGTTCCGGCGTCTGGGTGAGAATCCATTCCACATCTTCCGCGAAGCCCATTTTCAACATTTCATCCGCTTCATCCAGCACCAGCCCCTGGAGGCCGTCCAGATTCAACGAGCCGCGGCGCATGTGGTCCATCACCCGTCCCGGGGTGCCGACGACCACATGAATTCCCCGTTTGAGTTGCCGGAGTTGAACGGAATAATCCTGTCCGCCATAAATCGCTGTCACTCGCAGACCGGGAGTGGCTGCGGCATAGCTTTCAAAGGATTCCGCCACCTGGATCGCCAGTTCGCGGGTGGGGGCCAGTACGAGAACCTGCGGTTGCTTGACCGACAGGTCGATCCGCTCCAGGAGCGGGATGGCGAAGGCTCCTGTTTTTCCCGTTCCGGTCTGGGCCTGTCCGAGAACATCCCGCCCCGCCAGCAGATGGGGGATGGCACGGGCCTGAATGGGAGTCGCGACTGAATACTGAATCTTCTCCAGCGCCTCGAGCATATTCGGACTCAGGCCGAGTTCGCTGAAGGGAGTTTCATTCTGAGAGGTAATATTGTCAGCAGACATCAATCAATTCCTCGAGCAAACTTGCTCCAGCTGGGCGCTGGAATTTCACCAGACACCATTTGACGGCAAACAGGGAAAGCCGTACACGGATTCATTCCATGAAAAGTCAACACCCCGATTTCAACGGGGAATGCCTTCTTCTCATCAGGGATGATCCCAACCACTTCTGAGGATGGCTTTCCAGCCATGTCCCGAGTGATTCCGGTCTTCGGATTCATTTCGCTGACCGCGAAGATTCCAGGAAGAACATGGGGTCACAAAATGGGAGCAATCCCCATCGTTCCTGTCAGGAAAAACGGGGAAAACAGCAGATCAGGGCTCATGCACGGGTTGATCGAACGCATCGGTTCTGTTCAGAACCTGAATCTTTTTCTCGCCCCGTAAATCCAGACCTGCAACAGCGTCTGCTTCACAAAACACCGGGACGAACAACGATTCAGCGAGGAGTCAACCACGAGCCCGAAAGCGGGACAATCTGAAACTTGCCCGAAAGCAATTCACAATCAAGAGTGCTAGAATAATGTTTTTTTCCCCCGTGACAAGGGAATTGTTCAGAGAATGCATGGACTCTCCCCGCGGAACGGCCGGTTTGACCGTTCAAAACGGTCATTCGCACAATATGTCTGGCAGCCTCAACCCATTCGAAACGGGTCGTGGAACGGCAGGGGCCGCTGTGCGGACCGCAATGAATCGTCACATTCCATTTAAGGCAGCGGCGGAAGGATGGGGTCGCTTTCGTTCTCTCCCGCCGGGGCCGGAAGAATGGGTTGCACATGCGGATCCAGAGAAGAAGTGGTCCCTTCCGGAAGCGGTGGAATCGCTGGAATCGGGATTTGCGGAATGACGGGCAATTTTGCGCCGCTGCCGGGGACTGGAGCGTCAGGAATCGGTGATTGCGGCAGCGGGGTCGCGGGAGGCTGAATCTGCGGAGGATGAGGGGCAGGGGGGGAGGGAGAGTTTCCTGCCGGTTTCGGGACCTGGACACCATTCCCAGCGGGGGCCTTTCCTGCGAGAGCTGGTTCTGCCGGCGAAACGCGCGGAGCCTGGAATGCCGTCAGCCAGGGTTGCTGACCAGTCAGCAGAATGGCGGTATCGATCATTGTCTTTGCATTGGGATCATCATCCATGTACAGCACCGCTCCCAGAAGCATCAGGCGATTCGGATCGCGGGCATCCTGCAATGTCCATTCAGCAATCCGTTGTTTCACACGCGTCTTTTCAAACTGGTTCTGTTCGCCAAACAACTGAGTCAGGGTGCTGGCGTGTTGCGGCCATGTCGGATCGAGTTGGCCAGCCAGTTTCAATTGATCGACGGCTTCCGAAAAACGGCTGCGGGCCGCCAGTGTGAGGGCCATCCGGTACCGGGGATCAGCCCGGTCCCGGGCAACGTCGATCGCCTTCCGATAGCGTTCTGAAGCGGCCATGTAGTTGAGTTGCTGGAGTTGCAAGTCTCCCTGGGTCTGAAATTCAAAGCTCGATTCGACAGCTTTCGGCGTGGACGGCTGAATTATGGGGGCCGGGTTCGTAATTGTCGGATAGTGCGTGATTGTTGCTGAGCCATTGCTGGTTACATTTCCCTGCGATGGATCGAGAGGGAACATCATTTGGGGACTGGGCTGACTCAGATACGGCTGCGGCGTGGGAAATCCGTAATTCGTACTTCCATAGACACCGTAATAGGCCGTCGAAGGATAATAGACATAACCGGAACTGGGCGGAGCGACATAAGGTCCGATGTCCATGTAGAGATACGGATTGTATCCCCCGAAGAAAAAACCACCGCTGCTGCCGGATGGATAACCGTTCACATAGGCCATTCCGTTCCCGTTGCTCCCGGGGGAAGGATGTCCGTAGCGCTGGCGATATTGATATTCTGCCTGGGTCGGCCCATATGGCTGGCCGCTCGCTCCAATAACCGTGGGGTAAGAGCCCTGGGCAAACAGGGAGCCCGATTCACTCATGAGAAACAGCACCGCCATTACCAAGCGTGCATGCCTGATCCCCATGAAGTGAACAGCGGTTCCTGCACGAGGAATGCACTCGAATGCGATGCGAAGCATCATGATCATTCTCCCGGGGTTTGCCCATGCATTCTGCATTATACTGCGAAAAGAATTGAAGTAAAAAGAACGCCGAAAATTCGGATCGGTCCTTCGTCATGGTCGCCGGATGGATCGCGCACTCGCTGCATTCTGTCATATGGTGAGTTGCGTTTCATTCGTTGAAACGCGCACTGCGTGGGCTCCGGCGGGAACAATTTGCGCTAAGGTTCCGCGACAAATCGGTATCCGGTTCCCCGGACGGAGAGAAGATGGCGGGGGGTTCCCGGATCTTCCTCGATATATTTCCGGAGCCGCATCACAAAATTATCGATGGTTCGAGAGGTGACTTCCGCTCCCTGGTCCCAGACATCACTGAGAATTCTGCTCCGCGAGAGGACATCTCCTTCATGGTCCACAAAATAGCGGAGCAACTGTAATTCCATCGTGGTCAGGGAATTGCGTTCGGTTCCTCGAGTGATTTCAAACGTCCGGAAATTGACATGGATGTCGCCAAAGGTGTAATCGTCCCGCTGGCTCGATTCATAAACCTGTTCCAGCTGATGGTTTCGACGCAGCAGGTTACGGACGCGGCTGAGGAGTTCGGGCAGGGCGAACGGCTTGGTCATATATTGGTCCGTCCCACAGTCAAAGGCATGGGACTTGTCTTCGCTGAGCGTGCGGGCACTGAGGACGAGAATCGGGAGACGGACGTCACGATCACGTATGGCACGGCAGATTTCATATCCGCTCATTCCCGGGAGCATCAGGTCGAGAACAACCAGATCGATTCCTTGCGGATGCTCGTCGAGATAGGCCAGCGCGGAAGGACCATCCCCCATCATAATGGGTTGGTACCCTTCCGCTTCGAAGTTAAAGCGGATTCCATTGGCAATCGCTTCTTCATCTTCAACGATCAGAATGCGTGGACGATTGGTCATCGGTTATGGACCTTGAAAATACTGCCCTCTTGCATTGTTAACAGTGATAATTCAGATGAAACATGACGCAAGCCCGGTAACGACGGGCGGCTTTGTTCTAGAGCGGAGTTGCAAATGGTGTCTCACGTCGATCCTGATGAAATACAGGGAATTTAAGGCCGAGCGTGATCGAACAATGACCAAACTGGTCTAACGCATCCCAAAATCCAAACCCTGACAGGATCCTCTGGCAAAAACCGCATGGAATCGTTCTCTTCTTCCTGCAAAAACGGCTTGCTGGGAAATTTTACCCGCGAAAACAGACGGAAACACGGAAACAACCTGAAACTCTGTAAAAAAGGCCGTGATCGTTTTGCGGAAAGTGGAATCTCTCTCAAAACCCCGTCTCGAGTTTCCTTTGCCTGACAGGAATATATATCATTTTTTGCCAGGCAGGTTGCTGTTGAAATCAGCTGATATCAGGCGAAATTCTCTCCTTATAACGAAGGTCGATGTTCAATGAACCGATTTCCGACAAGTGCGCTCCTGATGTTGAGCGTATGGGTTTCCCTGGCCCAGGCAACCGAACCCGTCAACGAAACCGGTCCTTTCAAACCAGAGGTGGCCGCCGCCAAATTCGTTCTCGAATCGGACAGCCAGATTGAACTGGTGGCTGCGGAACCGGAAGTCATCGATCCGGTGGCCCTGGCATTTGCTCCGGATGGCAAACTCTGGGTTGTGGAATATACCGATTATCCCAATGGTCCCGAAAAGGGGGAGCCCGGATTGTCCCGGATTCGCGTCCTCGAAGACACGAACAACGATGGGCGATTCGAAAAATCGGTCGTCTTTGCTGACAAGTTGCTGTTTGCCAACGGAATCATGCTCTGGAAAGAGGGAGTGATTGTCACGACTGATGGCAAAATCATGTTTCTCCAGGACACGAACGGGGATGGACGCGCCGACGAAACCCAGGTCTGGTTTCAGGGATTTAAAGTCGAAAATCCCCAGCTTCGATGCAATCACCCGACGCTGGGGGATGACAATTTGATCTATGTGGCAAATGGACTGCGGGGAGGCGAAATCGTTCCCGGACCGGACAATCCCTGGAAACTCGATCCGGGCAGCAAACCGCTTTCTCTGTCCGGAATGGATTTTCGATTCGATCCATTCACCGGACATTATGAAGCGATCTCCGGAATGGGGCAGTTCGGATTGTCGTTCAACGACTGGGGAGACCGGTTTCTGTGCGATAACCGGCATCCCAATAAGGAGATTGTGCTGGAAGATGCCGACATCAAACGAGTCCCCTGGCTGCAACCGAGACAGGTTTTTGCCGATGTCTCCCCAGCGGATGTGAACTCCCGGCTGTATCCCATTTCCCGGACTTGGACAACGTCCAATCTTCATGCCAATCAGTTCACCGCCGCCTGCGGCGTCCTGATCTATCGGGGGGATGCCATGGGCACATCGTATTACGGCAACAGTTTCACCTGCGAACCGACCGCAAACCTGGTTCATCGCGACATTTTAAAGGCGGAGCCCGTCGTCTATGCCGCGATTCCCCAGACGTCCGAAAAGGAATTTCTGGCAACGCGCGACGAATGGTTCCGCCCTGTGAATCTGTCTGTGGGACCGGATGGCTCTCTCTATATTTGCGATATGTATCGGGCTGTGATCGAGCATCCCCAGTTCATGCCGGAAGAACTTCGTCACCGTCCCGACCTGTTGCTGGGAAATGACATGGGGCGCATCTGGCGCGTGAACGCCAAAGATCCGGGACCGAATGCGCCCACCGTCGCGACTCACCCCGTCCGATTGAAATCCCTTTCTTCGGCCGGGTTGGTCCCGCTGTTGAAGCACTCCAATCAATGGCAACGGGACACTGCCCATCGCCTGTTGCTGGAACGGCAGGACAAAACGGTTGAACGGGGACTCACAACCCTGATTCTTGACTCGAAGAGTATGTGGGGCGGTCCCCAGGCATTGTGGCTTCTGGATGGTCTGGGATTGTTGAAAATCGAGCATATTGCTGCCGGCCTGAAGCACCCTTTTGCGAAACGGGCCGCCCTGCAACTGGCCCGTCGATATTTTCCGGAGTCACAGGAACTCAAGACGTTTCCCGTTCAATACGTTTCGAAAGACGCACAGACAGACGTCGATCCGCATTTGTTCGCGCAGATGCTGGTGAATACCCGCTGGAAGGATTTCCCCGCCCTTCCTGTGACGCAGGATCCGTTCCATCACAATCCACGCGGAGCAGCGATTTATTCCATTCCGGAAGACGGGCAGCACGAGTGGTATTGTTCCATGCTTGTCATCAATGCCGGGGATGAGCTGGCCAATGTCTGTGAAACGCTGTTTGCCATGCTTCGCCAGGGGAACATGCCGGGGAATCACGAACTTCGGATTGGCCCGCAGGCGGTGCAGTTTCTGAGTTCCGCACTCGCCCGGCGTCACAAGTCGGAAGAAGTCCAGCATTACCTGGGAGTGATCTTCCAGTCGGGGGCCAATTCCCTGGAACACGACTGGCGCCGCGCCGCGCTGGCGGGGTTGCTGCAATACTTTCCCAATGCCCAGCGGCAGATTCCCATCATGGTGGCGGCACTCTCTCCGGAGTCACAAAAGGCCTATGCCGATTGTCTGGAAAATATCTTGCAGTCCTTTGGCTCGGAATCCAAAGACCGGAATCTGGCGCAGCTGCCATTGTTGATGCTCCTGCCAGCGGAACGGATCCTCCCCATTCTGAAGGGGCTGGCGGAGTCGACCGATCTGGAGAGCGTCAGCGGTTCCATTGAACTCTTACGGCGGTTGCCCGGCCCGGTGGTCGTTCCGGAACTGGTGAACCTGATGAAAAGGGGGACCCCCCAGATTCGCCGGAACGCAATCTCCGCCCTGACCGCCTCCAAGGAAGGGATCGCTCAGCTTCTGGATTCCGTCGAAGCCAAAGAAGTGGCTGTTCTGGAGATTGACCCCGCCCTGGCCAAGCGGCTCATGGGATCGAAAGATCCTGCGGTGAAAGCCCGGGCAGTGGCCCTGCTCAAGCAGAAGCCTCCGGAAGATCGGGTGAAGGTGCTGGCGGAATACGCCAACGTTCTCAAGCTCAAGGCAGATCCCGTTAAAGGGAAACTGATCTTTGAAAAGAATTGTGCGATCTGCCACCGGATTGGCGAAGTCGGTGTGAACGTCGCGCCGGATATCTCGGATTCCAGAACCAAGACGTCCGATTTCCTGTTGACGAACATCCTCGATCCAAACAGGGCTGTCGATAACAACTATTTCAGTTTCACCGTGGTGGACACGGACGGACTGGTGCATACCGGCGTGATTTCCAGCGAAACATCCACTGCCGTCACCCTGAAACAGGCGGAAGGGAAGACCGTGACGATCGCCCGGGAGGACATTGATCAGATGAAGAACAATGGCGTCTCCCTGATGCCGGTCGGGCTGGAACGGACGATTCCCCCGCAGGAGATGGCCGATCTGATCTCTTTCATCAAGAACTGGCGGTATCTTGACGGACAAGTTCCCGAAGCCGTGATTCCAAATGCCGCAGCCAAGTAATCGGTGATCACGGGCCGGTCAATGAAATTGTTCGCGGGGAGTTTGTGGATTGAGTTCCGCAAACTCCCGCAGCAGTTGTTGCGAGCGCTCATCAAGATGCTTGGGAACGATCACTTTAATAATGACGTACTGGTCTCCATGAACGTGAGTCTTGGGATTGACGATCCCTTTTCCCTTTAACCGCAATTTGGCTCCTGACGAAGTTCCCGGCGGGAGCGTCATCGTCACCAGTCCTTCGGTCAGTGTGGGGACATCAATTTTTGCTCCCAGCGCCGCTTCGGTCATGGTGACGGGCACATCCACCAGCAGATTTCTGCCTTCGCGATGGAAATAAGGGTGGGGAGCGATATGAATCGTCACCAGCAGATCGCCTGCTGAACCGCCGGCATGTCCGGGAGTTCCCTGGCCTCCCAGGCGGATCGACTGGCCTTCTTCAATTCCCGCGGGAATTTTGATGCTCAACTCTTCATGTTTGCCGTCCCGGTTGACGGCCAGATCATAATTTCCCCCTACCGCAGCGGTATCGAAGGGGATCTCAATGGACGTTGTCAGGTCGTCCCCTCGCAGGGAACGGGGAGCCCGACTGCGTCCTCCCCCCCCCATTCCTCCACCAAACATGCTTCCGAAGATCTGTTCCAGATCGACGGCCCCCTGGCCGCCAAAGATATCACGGAGATCGACATCCACGGGACCGCCGTTACGAAATGGATTTCCCCCCCCCGCCCCCCCGCCGAACGGGTTCTGGCCATCCTTGAAATGTTTCCAGTTTGCTCCGAACTGATCGTATTTCTTGCGTTTGTCTTCGTCCCCCAGGACATCATAAGCTTCAGCCGCTTCCTTGAAGCGTTCCGCTGCCGCAGGATCGTCCTTTTTGACGTCCGGATGATTTTCGCGCGCAATTTTCTTGAAGGCTTTGCGAATTTTGTCATGAGACGCATCGGGAGCCACACCGAGAATCTGATAATAGTCCTTGTTCGCCATGGCGAAATTTTAGCAACTCCCCTGCGGAAGGGGAGTCGAAATTTTCCGGCTCCTGCCGCCGGAAAAAGTCTTCTTTCCTTATTCAGAAGGGCAATCCGTTCACCATGCCTTTTCAATATCGAATCGGATCCGGTACCCCGCGAACGATCTCTCCGCTGATCGGGTGTATTCCCCTGTTGATTGCCTTTTCCCTGATGTGCCTGCTGCCGGTCTTTTTATATGACACCGCCCGGTTCGCGTTCGAACGTCTGGGGCTTTCTCCCGGACTGGCTGCCCTGGTGGTGATCGGGATTGTCATTGGTTCGGTCATCAACATTCCGTTGTATGACATTCGCAAGGATGAATTGCAGCCTCAATCGTCGCTGGGGCCGCTGGGGATGATGGTGGAAAAGACGTATCGCCGCGTGCAGTCGCGAACGGTCATCGCGATTAATGTGGGGGGCTGCGTGATTCCGGTGCTGGTGGCAGCGTTGCAGCTGATGCGGTTGTCGCGTGCTGGAGAAGGCCCGTTACTGACAGCCCTGATTGTTTCGGCGGTCAGTATTGGTGTCTGCTGGTGGGCGGCCCGTCCCATGGAAGGGATCGGCATTCTGATTCCCGGATTCATTCCTCCGTTGGTCAGCGTGCTGGGAACCTGGTTGTTTTTAAGCCAGGGGACCCCCGATCAACGGGCAGCCACAGCGTTTCTGGCGGGAGTTGCTGGCCCGTTAATTGGAGCGGACCTGCTGCATCTGCGCGAGATGACGAAAACACCGGTCGCGGTTGTCGCCATTGGCGGGGCTGGAACGTTTGACGGGATTGTTCTTTCCGGAGTTCTGGCGGCCTTATGGGCGTGAGCCTTGTTTTTCCTGCTTCAGGGGCGTCTGGATAAAAACGGCTATTCACAAAAACACCGCAGGGGGAGAAACATGGCTGTCTTCCCGTCTGCGGTGCCGGTTTCCATCATTCATTCGGAACGGAATACTCGAATCCAATTATTCGAACTTGGTTGTTCCGGGCAGCGCCAGTGGAGGCACGTTGACCTTCACGTCCCAGTTCGGTGTTTCGGGAACGAGAATTTCCTTGGAATTGAGTGCCATGTCCCAGGTAATTTCTTTTCCGGTATAAGCGGCCATGCGTCCCATAATGGCCATGAGCGTGGAATTGACCATCCGGTCCCCATTGTTGATCGGTTTCCCGTCCTGAATGGACTTGAAGAGTTCATCGTGTTCGACCTGGTACATATTTGGAGTCGGTCCACGATACTTCCATTCTTCGTTTCCAACAAAAGTTTTCACGCCGCGCCGGGAAATTTCGCCACGGCCTTTTGAACCGAGAATGAAGCAGCTGTTATCGGAATCGCATCCGTTGATCTGCCGCTGGGCGATGAAGCCCCGGGTATTGTCTTCCCACAGATAGTTGACTTCGATGTGATCGAAGATGTTTCCACCGGGAGAGGGAATCTGGCGTCCGCCGACAGCGGTGCAGCTGACCGGTGGCTTGTCCTGCTTCGACCAACCAATCCAGTCCACGGCATGGACGGCCTGTTCAACGAGGCCGTCTCCGGACAACCAGGCAAAGTTGTACCAGTTGCGCACCATCCATTCGAGATCGGTCATTCCTGCGGGCCGGGAACTCGCAGCGGGCATCGGCTTCACCACGCCGGTCAGGTAAGTGGCATAGGTGCAAAGCACATCTCCGATTTCTCCCGCCAGCACTTTTTCGAACAGGGCTCGGCGGGCCAGATCGTACCGCCAGCAGAAGCCCGCCACCATCGCCAGGTTCTTTTCCTTGGCTTTTTTGACGGATTCAATCACTGAGCGGATGCCGGGACCGTCGGTGGCCATCGGTTTTTCGGTGAAGATGTGTTTTCCTTTTTCCACCGCATAGGCAAGATGTTCCGGGCGGAATCCTGGTGGAGAAGCGAGCAATACAACGTCCGAAGCATCAATCACATGCCGGTATGCTTCCAGGCCGGAAAATTTGTGGTCGTCATCAACAACAATCTGCTCCGCGATCTTCTTCTGCGACTTCAGGGATCTCAGGCTCGATTCGATCTGTTCCGCGAACGCGTCTCCCATGGCCACGAGCCGGGTCTTGGGGTCGGCATTCAACGCCTGGTTGGCTGCCCCGGTCCCCCGTCCGCCGCACCCAATCAGACCGACACGGATGACATCGTCTCCAGCGGCATATACCTGGTTGTTGGCTGCGAATGTTCCGAGCAATGTGCCCGCCACACCAGCAGCGGTCCCGGCTTTCAAAAAGTCACGGCGGGAAGGAGAAGGATTCGATTCAGATACGGGGAATGCTTCAGTCATCGGCAGGTCTCCGAAATTTCAGAAGGCAGGCGGAAATGTTGGAATGAAACCAAAGTTCAGCTTCGGGAGATTCGACGCCAGACGCCATTTAATCCGACAATCTTCTCGTCGGAGAGGGACGTTCCGGGTTCAAAAATCTGGACCGGATTATAGCTTCTACGGGTTCATGATCCGAAGCCCACGTCCAGGAATGTCGACATTGGACAGGAATTACGTTCTGATTGGTCCAAATCTGATCTAATTGCATCAATGGAAGCGGAATTGGCCATGTGGGCGCATATCCACGCCCCGCTGCTTCGAATGCCAACTGATGATGAATTCGCAAACCGCGCAAATGCACGGAATCTTCGGGAGTATTGAAATCTCCCAGAATCAGAAGTCGCTGTTCCGTCAGGCTGTCCGCCAGCTGCGTCAGAGTTGCCAGGGCTTTCCGGCGGGGTTGCAATGGATTTGCATGGACGTCCACCAGCAGAACCTCGTAGCTTTGATTGCGTACATTGACCGTCATTCGACGGGCAATGGAGCCGCCCCCCAGATCATAGGGAATCGCCTGTCCACTGGTGCCCCGCGTGAGCAGATACATGTTTCCGCCGAGAATGGAGACGTCATATTCCGGCAGTTGTTCCCGCCAGAAGGCCCGCCATGTCTTCACATCGCCCTGAACTTCCACCAGCCCGACCAGATCGGGCTGTTTTTGTCGCAGGTAGCGGGCTGCCGCGCTTAAGTCCTGCCGGCGCGCCACGTTCCAGAACAACACGGAGACTTCTTCCCCAGAGCTGGGCGAAGAGGATTTCGACGCATCAGCAACCGAATTTAAAGAAAATTTCCAGTCTGTCCATAGCCACTGAATTCCGATTCCAATCATCAGCATCAGCCAGAACAACCGGAATTTTCTCCGCGCATGCAGACAGGCTTCTCCCAGGCAAAACACTGTTCCCAGAAGAAGCACCGGCAAGGGGGTGGCATAAAACAGCAGTCCGCTAAGAAAGTCCCGGTCCTTGATGGTGACGCGGACCATCAGCCCGCTCAGTGTCAACAGCATGGCCAGCCCGACCGGCAGCCGCCAGCACCATTGTCTCCATCTGCGAGTTCCGCAGCATTTGCCCGGTTCCCCTGGGTGAGATGTCGATTCTGTTTGTGCTGCGTCAGCCATCACATCCAGGAGACTATTGCCGTCAATACTTGAAAAACAGTCAACACCGAGAGACTTCAACCTGTCCGATCCCGCGACGCTACGACTGGATGTTCATCACATTCAGGTCGGCAAGGGAGACCGGATGATCCAGGCCGAAATTCAGAATGACTTCCGGATGGAGTTCTCCCAGGATGCCGGAAAGAGGCGAATCGGTACTGATCTGAGCGACGCGGCCTGGAATAAAAGCGGGATGCTGCGCTGCGGAGAATGTTCCCCTCTGCTGCAATTCGAACAACAGGGCATCAATCACGGACCGGATAGAGGCGTAACTGGCTTCACGTCCCATTTCCACAATGGCCAGATGGCGCTCTTCCTGCGCCCCTGTTTCCGACTCTTCATCCAGTACCGTCACATTGTCGAGTTCGAAAAACCGGAGCGGCAGCGGTGCCCGTTTGTTTTCCCGCAAGTGTTCCATCAATCCGGTCATCAGGTGCGAACGGACAACGGTCATGGCTTTCAATTTCGGATTGCCGATGCGGGCATAATGTTCCGGAACGTCCAGGCGAAACCGGGTGAAATGCTGCTCTTCCGTCGTCATCGGAAGGCTCATGATTTCGGTGTATCCCAATCCCAGCAGGACATTACGAATCAGGTCGCTGAGATCGTCTTCCCGGCGCGCCTGACCGGTTGTGGCCTGACTGGCGAAGCGGGCGACAATATTTTTATAACCAAACCCAATGGCCAGATCTTCAAAAACGTCCACCATGTGCTTGAAATCCGTCCGCAAAGCGGGATAACGGACCCGAAATCGGGTGGACGAGGATGAAACCGGTTCGGCATTCAGTCGCATTCGCCGTAATGACGAAACCAGTTTCTGTTCGTCGAGCGGCAGACCCAGCCAGCGGCGGGCCGCCTCCAGTTCAATCTCCACGTCCCGCGGAGACAAGTTTGGCGAGACGATTCCTGTTCCATCGGCAAACTGCAAGCGGACCGATCGGGCTGTTCCTCCCAGTTCCAATAATGAAGAAACAAACGTATCCAGCGATTTCACCACGGCCGATTCGCTGATGCCGGTCACATCGACAAACAGCCGCCGCGATCCCAGATGCACCTTCGTCTGTTCGCTGTTGATGATGGGGGGCATGGACAGCACGGTTCCCGAGGAATCCTTTAAGACGGGAAAACGCTCATGGTCGGCCAGCAGGCGTGCATAGCCGACCCCTTTAGGATGCTTCTCCAGGATTTCACGACCGCTCATCCGCTCGCCCGCCCGTCCCAGTGGCTCGAAAGCATCGGCATCCGGATCCATCGTGGTGTAGTGAAACGGTGGTTTCAGCGTGTCCAGATCATAGACGCCGATGGACGCCAGTTTTCGATCGCGTCCCACACCCCAGTGAAGGGCTTCCTGTAACTTCATCAGCGATACCAGCGTGGCATCGGTCAGTTCTGGCATCTCGACAATGGCACACCGGATGAACGGGCGGGGGCAGGCCTTGCTGTCGGTTGCGGGATCGATGTCGATCACGACATCGGAAGGGAGCACTTCATATTCCGGCAACCCTTCGACCTGCCCGAGATATCCTTTTAACGCGCGGGCGATGCCGCCGACATCGAACAGGTCGGGTCGGGCCGCGAGAAGATCGAGCCGGATGACAGTGCTCCGACCCACCGGCGGAAAGCTTTCTTCCTGCTGATATTCGCACCACGTGCAATGATTGGTGACTTCCGCTCCCAGAGAGGATTCCACAATCTGGGCACACTTGGGACAGCGGAACCGTTCGACTTCCAGAACGTCGTCGACGTCGCATCCAATTTGCTCCAGGGCATCGGCCAGTTCCTCGACGGCGTAATTCCGTCCCAGCAACTCGTTCAGCCAGTCTCCCTCAACGTTAATTACAGGCACTTCAACAACTCCCGATCTTTTCTGCCCTTAACCCACTTCAGCGTATTTCCTGCTGAAGAGGACTTGTCATTCGCACAAGACGCGATTTCTGATATTGATTTCCGAACAAGACGGATTTCTCGTCGTCCGGCTTCTGATCCTCGTTTTTCACCCCATCGCCGTCCATATCGCCATCAATCTGATTCAAGCGGAAGAAAATCCTGCCGACTTTCAGCGTGACAGAACACGTTCTTTTCAGAACGTTCTTCCAAATGGCACAAGATGTGTCCAATATTTTACTCACTGTACTGAACGATCCTTCAAAAAGGGAACAGCACGGACGATGTGGCAGGCAATTCAAAGCTGGGCCAGCTTGACGATTCTGATTTCCCTGGCACTGAGCATCGTGGGGATTGTGTCGGCGACATTGATGATTCTCTGGATGCCGGCCACTCATTTTCTGGAAACGGACGCGGAGCATTCTCCTCCCATCTCGACGCTTCGCGTCGCCTGGCTCTGTTTTAAAAATACCTTGGGGGTTGCTCTCATTCTGCTGGGCGCCGTCATGATGATTGCGCCCGGACCTGGATTACTGGGAATTCTGCTGGGAATTTCGCTGTTGGATCTCCCTGCCAAACATCGACTGTTACACATGGGGCTGCGCCTCAAATCAGTCCGCAAGACGTTGAACTGGATTCGTCGTCGGGGAGGTCAACCACCGCTCAAATTTCCTCCGCGGCGGAAAGTCACCCACCCTGATATCAAACTTTGAAGAGAATCTGTTCGACTTGAAAGTGGATTCACTTCAAACAAGCCCCTTTCTTCCCGTTTCAAAATTGTCTTTCGAATCAAATTCCATGTCTTCCTTCAGACAATTTTGCCTGCCGCTCCTGACCGTGCGCATCATCTGGCTTCTTTATGCAGCGGGGCTTTTCCTGTCGACGCATTTGCCGGTTCCGGAGTCGTTGGAAGAGATTGTGGGGATGTTCGACAAAGTCTTCCATGCCAATGCGTTTTTTGTGCTGGGGCTGCTGACTCTGGTTTCCCTGTGCTGGGACCCGCGCGAAACTCCGGCACTTCGCCGGCCTTCACTGGCGATACTGGCAGGACTGCTGCTCTATGCCGGACTCGATGAGTGGTTACAAGGATTCACCAATCGGACTCCGGATCTGAGTGACTGGTGTTCCGACGCTTGCGGGATCGTCCTTGCCTGGCTGGCCATGTTCACAGGAGCGCGGAAGCCCCCTGGCGAATCAGTTCCTCCGCTGCCTGCTGACCCAGGGTCTCCGGGGAATCGAGAGGACCTTCCATCTTGACCCGAAAACATTCTCGCCCGTCCATGCTCAGAACAAGCACTTCCAGGGTGAGTTGCTGTTCGGAAATCGTGGAAAGAAGTCCCACCGGGGCGTGACATCCCGCCTGCAACGTCGCCAGACAGGCCCGTTCCGCCCGGACCTCGGTACTTGTCAGCGGATCGGTGAACTGTTTCAGAAGTGTCTGTAATTCCACATCATCGTTCCGACATTCAATCCCCAGTGTTGCCTGTCCCACGGCTGGAAAAAGAATGGGAGGAGCCAGGACCTGTGTGATCCGCTCATGCAATTGCAGTCTCCGCAACCCTGCTTCCGCGAGGATCAGAGCGTCATAGTCACCGGCATCCAGCTTTGCCAGACGTGTTTCCACATTTCCCCGCACGTCCAGCAAAGTCAGGTCGGGACGATGCCGGAGAAGCTGGGATCGGCGGCGTGGGCTGCCCGTTCCAATTCGAGCCCGTTGTGGAAGGCTTTCAAATTCGCCGCGTTTTCCTTGCGGAAAGATCAGCGCGTCAAATCGAGGAGCCCGGGGAGGAATGCCCGCGAGAGCCAGGCCCGTGGTGGGAACCGTCGGCAGATCTTTCAGGGAATGAACGGCCAGATCGGCCTGTTTGTCCAGGACAGCCCGCTGAACTTCGCGAGTGAATAACCCCTGCCCCCCGATGGTCTGCAAGGCATCCACCCGATTCCGATCACCCAGCGTGGACATTGGAACCAGTTCGAACTGCACCATGGGAGCAATCCGCGCGAGTTCATCCGCCACATAATTTGCCTGCCATAAGGCCAGCTGGCTTTCCCGCGTGGCAATGCGGACCACCCGATTTACTGCATCGCTCATAAGAATGTGATCCCGGATTCCATCGGAAACGGTTTTCAAGAGAAGTTGAAAGAGACAGCTTTCATGCAAGGCACATCAATAAACGATCCGTCACGGACAACAACCAGACAGGCATCTTATCAGCCTGTTGAAAAACAGCCGAGTCTCGACCAGACAGAAATCTCTGGCCCGCGTTTTCTGAATCCATCAGCCGTGTGCGGGGACACAGACATTTTTGCCCGTGCGTTTTTCGGCAGGCGGTTATCCTCCGATACTCCGGGCCAGAACGGCCACATTCACCCGGGCGGCTCCCGCATCCAGCAAGGCACGGGCACAACGATCCGCTGTGATGCCGGTCGTCAGGATATCATCCGTAAGCAGGATCCGCTTCCCCGACACATCCCGGGTTCGGCCCACTCGAAATGCCCCTTTCAGATTTGATTCCCGGACGCTGGCGGGAAGTTCCTGCTGTCGGCGAGTGCGGCGAATTTTATGGAGCGACTGGAATCGAACCGGGATTTTCAATGTCCGCGACAACGCCTCGCTGATGGCCATGGTCGCATGTTCCACATGCAGCCTGTCACGCCAATGGTGCGGGACCGGAATGATGAAATCACACTTCCACTCCTGTAACAGGGTCTGGTGACGGCGGCACATTAATCCTGCCAGCGCGGCCGCCAGTGCCCGCTGGCCATGCTGCTTCGCCCGCAAACAGGCACGTCGCAATTCATTCTGATAAGGCCCCAGGCTGACAACCTGATGGTACTGATGCTTGTAGCGGTTGCAGTGAAGACATCCCCGATCGGTATTCAAATGCGGTCCCACGGGAGCGGAACAGCGCCGGCAGCGATACGGAATTTCCGGAGCGATGGCCGCCAGGCAGCGAAAACAGAATTTTTCATCCCGTTTCGCTTTCTCCGGTAAAAGACAACGGCACAGTAAACAGCAACGGGGATAAACGAAATCCAGTCCCCATTGCGCCGCTGTTTCACACCAACTCAACAAGAACATCAATGATCCCCCTCGTAAAAGGGTTCCACATGGACGACTACGTCCCTGACAAACGGCCAGTCCGTCTGGATCCGTGCCCGAACCAGCTGGGCAATGCGGTGTGATTCCGCCACGGAGATTTCCGGTTGGACTTCAATGTCGATATTGACATGCGCATCGGGTCCGGCGTGTTGAATTCGTAATTTCTCCACATCAATCACCCCTGGCACCTGCAATGCCGAGGCCCGGACGCGGGCGAAATCTTCGTCCTGGGGAACGTGATCCAGTAACTGATTCAGATTCTCCCAGGTCGCCTGTATTCCGAGAATCACCATCAGTGCCGCCAGGATGCCCGCTCCCAGATGATCCACCAGCCAGGACTGAGTCGACCAGAACGCGGCACTCGCCAGCGTCAACGTCGTGATCAGGCTGGTCAGCATGTCCAGTTGAAAATGAATTGCTTCCGCATGAAGAGCAGTGCTTCGCGCATCGCGGCTCACGCGCAGAATGTGATAGGTCACTCCCGCCAGCAGGATGGTGCCACATCCCGGAATCGTCCACAACCAGCCGGAAATGAATTCCGCCCCTTCTTCTCCAGACAGGGCGGCTTTCAAATTCTGGATTGTCATCCAGCCTCCAGCCAGGCACAAAAACAGCCCAAGCTGAAATCCCGCGAGCGGTTCGGCCCGGCCATGGCCAAATGGATGTTCCGCATCGGGAGGCCGGGCAGCAAAACGGATGGCGGCCAGCAGTATCAGGCTGGAGAGAACGTCGAACAGGCTCGCCACCGCGTCCACGAACAGCGCCGCTGAACCACTCAGCCAGACTCCAAAAAATTCTCCGCCAATAATCAGCGTCCGCACCAGAATTCCAATCAGCGTGACCCAGGTCAACTCCTCCAGCCGGGTCATTCTTGCCTGGCTGATGGAAACGTCCGGCTTGACCGCTGCGGGAAAAGATTCCATCGAAAGAGCCATGTTTTTCAGAAGGCGGGCCATTCTCGAACGATCGCCTCCCTTCCACGGGTTGATAAGATACCGTCCTTCCTTGGTTGGGCCGCTTCATTCGATGTCACGGAAGAGGAAGAGGGGACTCTTATTTTTGCCGGGCATTCAAAGGGTATTCCGAAATGGAAAGTCCAAGGTTCCGGACTTCCTGGAGCCGCTTCCATCCTCTTGTCACCAGATCTTCCCGGCGTCGAACATCTTCCGGATCGAGAAATTCTTTGGAAAATGGGCCGCCGACCACGACCGGGGGAAATTTGTCAGAGACAATAAACTGGGCCAGAACCGGATTACAGCGAATATGCCGTTCCGGCGCCGCCAGCAGTTGCCGGCCTTCAATTTCTCCAATGACATACCGCAGGTAGAGGTCGCTGACAGTAATATTGGGCACCTCGGTCCCGCAGACTTCGCACAGATATCCCTGATCACATTTCGCCATGATGGTCCTGTCAGAATGCTTCGCTTGCCTTCCAATGTTATCGTCTTCCCTGCCCCGCTTCGACTCTTTTCCGAAAACAGGCGCTGATCCAGCCAGGCTGGTCGAAACTCGACAATCCGATTTACACTGCGGATGGACAGAGAGTGAGTCGAAGCAATTGGACGAGGTCATTCTTCGCGATGGTTGAAAATCGTGCCTGGAGAAGTTGTGAACGTGAATGATCTCGGGGCGACAATCCTTTCGCTGATCACGGTGATGCTGCTGGTTGGCAGCCTGGTCTATTGGGGATGGTTTTTTCGGAAATTGCGGAACGGGGAAAACCCGGTCCCCCGGAGATTTCGCCCCCAGACGGTCCATGTTCCCGCGCTGGCTGTGGTTCCGACACTCGCCTTGCTGGGATTCTATCTGCATTCGCTTCTCTTCTTTCCGGAACCGCTGTCGAAGTTATCCTTGAAAGACATTCGGCTTTCTGTCCTGGGGACGCTGGCGGAAGGGCTGCTGGTTCTGATGGTCTTATTGCCCGCGGTGATATTGTTAACCCGTTCCCGGACCGATTTATATCGGCTGGGCTTTCGGGCTGATCATCTCGGAGATCAAATCCGGGAGGGAGTGCTGGGGCTGGTGGCGGTCGTGATTCCCATGGGGATCATGCTGATCCTGACGGCGCCGATTCGTAGTACGGAGACAGAACATCCTTTTCTGCGGCTTCTGAAAGAGACCTCCTTCGGAAATGAAATGCTGATCATTCTCTTCAGCGCCGCAGTGATTGCTCCGCTCAAAGAAGAGTTGATGTTCCGAGTGGTTTTTCAATCCTGGCTGGAAGAGTTCTGTCCAGCCTGGCTGGCGATTGCGTTGAGTGCTGGAGTCTTTTCCGCGATCCATGGTTTTCCCGACGCGCTGGCCCTGATTCCACTGGCGATTCTTCTCGGCGTTCATTTTCAGCGGCGACGGAGCTATCTTTCCGTGGTCATCGTCCATGGGCTGTTCAACGCTTATAACTTGGCCGCCACGATCTTCAGCGAGACGTGATTGGGGAAGGGAATGGGGCTTTGTCCGGCATCGACAAAAGCCCTGGGGAAAATGCCGATTGCTCTTGAACCGGAGTCCCGCGAAGCATATTGTTGTGTTGGCCCGGCGTCGCCTGGATGGGCCTGAATATCGACGCATTTCTCCATGCCGACGAATAAGATCCGCAAACAAATCACATTTGAAGCGGCCCGGCTGATGTACTCGCGGCAGGAGTCCGAGTATTACCGGGCCAAAATGCGGGCCGCCCGTACTCTCTTTCGAGGCTGGGTCAAGCCGTCGCTTCTTCCCACGAATGCCGAAATTCGCGACGAGATTCAACGCTTTGCCTGGATGTACGAGGGTGAAGGACGCTTTTCCCGGCTCCGCGACATGCGAGTGGCAGCCCTCGCGATGATGAAGCTCCTCAGCGACTTTCGTCCGCGGCTGATTGGCAGCACCCTCACCGGGCATATCCGGTCCGGCAGCGATATCGATCTGCATCTGTTTTCCAGCAGCCTGGAAGCAATTGTCGTCCGCCTGGAACGGGAAGGATATGCCGTTGACGTGGAGCGGAAGCAGGTCCGCAAGCATGGGGAGTCCCACACATACACGCACGTGCATCTCCGGGACCAGTATGCTTTCGAATTAACAATCTATCCTGCGGATCGGGCTCACTGCATCTTTCGCAGTTCCATTACCGGAAAACCGATTGAACGGGCCTCCATTGCGGAATTGGAAGAACTGCTGCTGGAAGAGAACTCCGGACAGGATCTGGCTGCCGAAGTCGAAGCGGCAGCGTGCCGTATCGATCGCTTCCACATGTACCGCATGTTACTGCTCCCGCTGGCCCGGGTCGAACAGAACCGGAACTATCATCCGGAAGGAGATGTTCTGTATCACAGCTTGCAGGTCTTTGAACTGGCGCTCGATGAACTTCCCTATGATGAAGAGTTTCTGCTCGCTGCCCTGCTGCACGATGTCGGCAAAGGGATCGATCCAGCCAACCACGTCTCCGCTGGTCTGGAAGCACTGGAAGGGTTCATCAGTGCGCGGACAGCCTGGTTGATTGAACATCACATGGAGACCCATCGCATTCACGAAGGGAACCTGGGTGTCCGTGCGCGGCGGCGATTACAGGACCATCCCGACTATGAAACGTTATTGCTGCTGGGGGAATGCGATCGCCGGGGCCGCGTCGCGGGAGCCCGGGTCAGTGACGTCGACGACGCCTTGGATCAGATTCGCGAAGTTGCCCGTTTTTGCGGCGAAGAATGAAGCAGAGGAAATCACGATCTCCATCTCATCCCCCCGGCACATCCAATTTGATCAGGGGGAAACAAGGGAAAAGGGATGGGAGGCACAAAAAAGTCCGGTCCCTGATGCGGACTACAAGAGATTGGATAGTCTACCCAGAGCGGACCCCGCACTTTTTGGGCAAAACCGGACGAGGAGAGGGGGAGAAAATTCGGGAGAAACGGTTTCCGTCCTCAGCAGTCAGCTATCAGCAGCCGAAAACGGGCCGGCTGCTGAATGCTGATCGCTGAAGTTTTACTTCTGGAAATCAGACAGAGGAACTTTCTTGACGGGGAGTGTCGTTGTTTCTCCCGCTTTGATTTTAACGGTCAATTTCTTTTCGATGTTTCCGACCTTGGAATTCCAGATACGGAACGTATGCGATCCTTCCGGCAGGTTCTCGATTTTGAATTTGCCGTCCTTGTCGGTCACAGCGGCGTAGGGATGGTCCAGCACCACCCAGTAAGCTCCCATCCAGGGATGGATATCGCACTGAATTTTCACCGGATTGCGTTCGGCGATTGTCATGTTGATCTTGGTGCCGGTATGGTCGTTGGGCTGCACAATAAAGTTCTGCGCGGTGTTCGAGAACGGGTTTGTGTGCAGGTTATGGGCCACAGCATCATCCGAGATGCAGAGAACTGTCTGGTCGGTCCGGACAAGCAGGCAGTGGGGGAGGAAATTACATCCCTTCTGATCGAAGATCACTTCTTTCTGAGCGCTCTTCTCCAGATCCGGATGAATTTTCTTGGGGGCTTTCTGCATGTACACGATCACATTGGCGATTCCTTTGGATTCGGGATCAAACTTCATCGAGTCATCGGGAACTCCTTCTTTCGCGCAGACCGCGGCATCCTTGACGGTCATGTCTCCTTTTTTGACCAGGAACGCCGGCGGCGGTACTTCTCCGTCCAGGATGACTTGTCCTTCCAGAGTTCCCCAGCCATCCGCCAGCACTGGCGAACACAAGCCCAGCATGAGTGCGAGCGACAACCCAAAACGAACCATCGAATCTCCCCTTCTCAAAAACCAACAGGGTATCCAGTTCTTTCACGGAGTCCGCGCGTGATATTCACGTGGACCGCCACGGCGCGTTTTCCAAGACGCAGATTGCCATCCGTATTTTGTATTCGGAAGAATCCAAACCTGCGCGACACCCCATCCTAAGCAATCCGGCGACCGCAAGCGATGGTGAGATTCAAATTTCTTGTTTTCAGTGAATACGAAACTCAGCCACATCGACGGCATTCCACTGCGCGGGAGCCCGTTCTTGACCGAATGAAACATCTTGCATGGGTTCAGCCGAAGCAGCGTGTCGTTAATGTGTCATGGCATAAAAAATGATATTAATTCCCATGGGATACGCCTTTTTCTCGGAGTATTCATGGAAGTAGCGTTCGTCTTCCCCTTCACGTTCCCAGCCGTCTCCAAGATCGGTGTTGTGGCAAGCGAGCGCCACCAGCCGTCCCTGATCGTCAAAAAAGCCTCGATAATGCACTTCACGGGCATCAGGCCGTTCATAAGACAGGCCTTGCTGCGCCACTCCAATCGCGGGCACCTGCGGCTTCTCCTCCAGATCATAAACGAGATGAAAAATCGGATGATCCAGCGGAATCTCCCGGGGTTCCTGATCGGGAAAGATCTTTTTCATCTCCTCCGCAAAGGTGTCCCATTCCGCTTCTCCCCAGAAGTCATCGAACATCGCAAACCCCCCGCGATCAAGATACGTACGCAGTGCAGTCGCCTCTTCCGGAGAAAAATTCAATCCTCCGCCCCGCCCGTTGAAGCCTCCTCCAGGTTCGCAGAAATAGATGAATGGGTATTTGAACAGCCGCGGATCGGTCAGTTCCAGCACGATCGGGTTTGGATCGACTTTCAGGGAGGTCAGTTGTTGCAGGCGGAATGAAAAGTTCAAATCACTGTCGGGATAATCCGTCATCCAGGAGCCGTAATAACCATATCGGGGGTTATACATGATGCGGACGAAAGTGAAGACATCCTGGGGGAAGTCCGGATCGTTCTCCCAGTCGGGAACTCCATGCCGGTCGATCAGAAACTGCGTCGGCGAGCCATGCGGCTCGTAGGGCTGGGGAAGACGTGGCCGGCGGCGCTGAAACGAAAGCTGCTGTGCAGCCACATTCATTCCGACAGTCAGCACCAGAATCAGTAATAATGCGCGGCGCATATCGTTCCTGTATTCGAGACAGGCGGGAACCGGCCGGAACAAGGAGACCGTCATTCCAGGCTGAACCACCTGTTGAAAAACAACTGCATCTGGGGACACAGAGATTTGATTTCTGTGTGTTTTGCAACAGGCGATCCACAGGGATCCCGATCCTTCTTCTTATTGTGCCCATATTCCATCATTTTTGGCAAACGTCGGCAAATACCGGACGGGCGGAAGGAATTCATGCCGGCCTGAACGAATCGCTGCCAGTTTCGCTTGTCCGCGCGGAATCGACTCGCCATGATCGGACATGAGACCCAAAGTGGAACCGGTCCTGTTTTTCTGCACCGCCAGCAACTTGTTTTGTTATGAGCCTTTCTCCCGACGATGTACTGAAAGTCGCCCGGCTTTCCCGACTCAAACTGACTCCGGAAGAACTGGAACGGTTTGGCGGACAACTCGGCCAGATCCTGGATTATGTTCATCAACTGGACGAAATTGAGACCTCCGCCGTTGAACCAATGGCTCACGCAGGAGCGTTGTTGAATGTCTTTCGTGCCGATGAGCCCGCTGAATCGCTGGACCGTCGTGAGGCACTGAAAAACGCACCCAAAGCGGATGGCAAGTATTTTCTGGTCCCGCAGATTTTGGAAGGGGCGTGAACGCATGTCCGCATTTCCGATATCCGCCCGACAGCTTCTGCAACAAATGCAAAGCGGCCATCTGAGCTCCGTGGAGGTCGTGCAACAGACGCTGGCCCGAGTGGATCAGACGGAATCACACATCCAGGCATTCCTCGGCATTGACCGTGAAGGGGCACTCAAGGCCGCTGTCGATGTGGATCGTCGGCGTGCGTCCGGGGAATCGCTGGGACGCCTGGCCGGGATCCCCATTGCCATCAAGGATAATCTCTGCGTGCGTGGCTGGCAGACAACCTGCGCCAGCCGGATGCTCGCTGATTTTTCCCCTCCGTATGACGCCCATGTCATCGAACGCCTGCGGGCGGAAGATGCCATTTTGATCGGACGAACCAATCTCGACGAGTTCGCCATGGGGTCTTCCTGCGAAAACTCCGCCTTTCAAAAAACACACAATCCCTGGCAACTGGACGCGGTTCCGGGAGGATCGAGCGGGGGATCGGCAGCAGCCGTCGGCGCCGGAATGGTTCCCCTGGCGCTGGGATCGGACACCGGAGGTTCCATCCGTCAACCCGCTTCCTTCTGCGGCATCGTGGGCATGAAGCCGACCTATGGCCGCATCTCCCGGTACGGGCTGATCGCTTTTGCCAGCTCCCTGGACCAGATTGGCCCCTTCGCCCGGAATGTTCCGGATGCCGCCCTCCTTCTGGAAGTTCTCTCCGGACACGATCGCCGCGATTCCACGTCGGTGAATGTGCCGGTGCCGGACTGGACGAAGAGACTCGATCAGCCCTGGAAATCGTTGAAGATCGGCATTGTCCCGGAGCATTTTGGGGCGGGAGTGGATGAAGAAGTCGCGCAGACGGTCATGCGGGCCGTTGATCTGTTCCGTATGTTAGGGGCAACCGTCAATGAAGTCTCCCTGCCCCATGCGAAATATGGCGTGGCTGCCTATTACATCATTGCCCCCTCGGAAGCGTCCAGCAATCTGGCTCGTTACGACGGCATCCATTACGGACATCGTGCCGCGGAGTTCTCCAATCTGGTTGACCTGTACGAGACCAGCCGCGCGGAAGGATTTGGCGATGAGGTGAAACGCCGGATCATGATCGGGACTTATGCCCTTTCCTCCGGATACTATGACGCCTATTACCTGAAAGCCCTGAAAGTCCGCCGATTAATCGCCAATGACTTTCAACAGGCGTTTGAAAACGTTGACGTGATTCTCACCCCCACTAGCCCAACCCCCGCTTATCCGCTCGGAGCGCAGGTGTCTGATCCCCTTAAAATGTACATGGATGATATGTACACGGTTCCCGCCAACCTGGCCGGCATTCCGGGAATTTCCGTCCCCTGCGGTTTCAGTTCCAGCGGCCTCCCCATTGGCCTGCAACTCCTGGGGCCCGCATTTGAAGAAGACCGCCTCCTGAAGACCGCTTACATGTATGAGCAGGCCACCGACTGGCACACACGTTCCCCGGCACTCTCAACGTTCTGAATTTTCATGGCTTGCCAGGAATTTGTACAGCGTGAATGATTTTGGTTGCGGACGGAACAAACCGGCCGTGCCAGATTCACTTGGTCAATCCGCAGATGTTGAACAGAACACGACGGGTTCCGCTGCAAACGCGACTCTTGGTCAGCGTGTTCCTCACGCTGATGCTGATGGGGACAATGCAATGGCTCTTCTCCCGTGTTGCTGCGGGCCATCTCTTTCTCTGGCCCTGCCCAGGAGATGCTGTCGCATCGATGAGTGAGAGGCAGGATGCCATCGCGACAGTTCAAACATGGCGATTGGCGGCATTCCTCGCGACGACCCTGTTTGGAATTCTCTTCTACTGCGGAACCTTAACACCCCGGCCGTCGTCCCGTCGAAGAATTCCATGGGGAGCACTTTTCTTTCTGCTGATCGCCACGCTGCTGGACGGTCTGTCAACACTTCATTTCTTTCACGCCCAAAGCATTGACCTGGAACTCCATCCGGGAATTCGACTGTCAGGTTACGCTTTTGGCCGAACAACAGGTCCGATTTTGGGTAAAGGGGGCCAATTGGCCGGGCTGATCCTGATTGGCCAGGCAATTCCCGCCTGGAAGACGCAACTCTATGTCACTGCCGCAGTCCTGATGTTGCTAGCAGCGGCACACAATATGCACATCGTCTTTTAGAGTGGAGTTGCAAATGATGTCTCACGCAGATCCAGATGAAGCACGGGGAATTTAAGGCCGAGCGTGATAGAACAAAGCCCAAACTGGTCTCGAGCCGACTCTCCGGCTCAAATCGGCGGAGCGCGCATTTGATTTGATGACAGATCAGTTTCCGCGCGGCAAAATGCTGCCGATATGATCAGGATTTACTTGAACGGGAGGAATTTTCATGGACCGAATGACGACAATTTCACGTAATGCTGCGGAACAACGAGCTCAACAGATTTTCTTTGCCCATGTCGGGATCTATGTGGGCGTCAATGCATTGTTGGCCTATCTGGATCTGACTCACAATCCGGAGCGGACCTGGTTTTACTGGCCGCTGGCGGGATGGGGTGCCGGACTGGCTGCACATGCCATTGGTGTCTTCGTCACGCATCGTTCAGCGGATCGTGTGATGCAGCGTATGGAACACCGCGCTCATCGCCGCGAAGCCCGCCGTCACGCTCACAATTAATGGAGCTTCAATAACAATAAATTGAAGACTCTGCCGTGAACCTGTCAGGATGGAGTAACGAGATCACTGGAAATCAATGTGCGTCTTTTTCGTCCTGACGAGAAAAACGATCAATGACACCAAAATGAGAGTTGAGCAATCAGTCTGGATGCTCAAAATCCGGTCGGATCACTGACATTCATCGTCTCACCAAATGGTGATGATGAATGTCGGGGAGGGCCAATCTGGGGTTTACCAGGTTCGCTCGACAAATTTCGTGTCGCCGTCGGCATTGATAAATGTGGTATGATCCAGAATTTTCCGGATCAGGGGAACGGTTGTTTTGATTCCCGGGCCTTCCACCACCAGTTCATCCAGAGCCCGTTTCAGACAGGCAATTGCTTCCAGTCGGGTCGGTTTATGGACAATCAGTTTCCCGATCATGGAATCATAATATGGGCTGATCTTGTACCCTTCGTAAATATGTGAATCCCAACGGACACCCGGACCGCCCGGAATTCGCAATTTCGTAATCGTCCCCGGACATCCCCGGAATCCCTGGTCCGGATCCTCTGCATTCACACGGACTTCAATCGAGCAGCCATTGCAGGGAATGTTTCGCTGCTTGAGATCCAGTTCTTCGCCCGCAGCGACTCGCAGCTGCGATTTTATCAAGTCAATTCCAGTCACCATTTCCGTGACGGGATGTTCGACCTGAATCCGGGCATTCACTTCGATGAAGTAGAATTGCAGATCCTTATCGACGAGAAATTCACAGGTTCCGGCATTGTAGTATCCGGCACTTTTCACCAGCCGGACAGCAGCTTTGCAGATATCTTCCCGGACCGACTGCGGCAGATTGGGGGCCGGGCTTTCTTCGATTAACTTCTGGTGTTTCCGCTGCATCGTGCAGTCCCGTTCCCAGAGATGCAGGACATTACCATGCTGATCGGCGATCACCTGTACTTCGACATGCCGGGGCTTCTCGATGAATTTTTCGATATAGACGCCGGGATTTTTGAACGCCTTTTCCGCTTCCGCGGAAGCTGCTTTCAACTCGGTCCGCAGGGTCATTTCGTTAAAGGCGGGCCGAATCCCTTTTCCGCCTCCTCCCGCGGTCGCTTTGATCAGCACCGGATAACCGATTTTGTTGGCAATCCGCACTGCGTCATCTTCCGATTCCACCAGACCGTCGCTGCCCGGAACGACCGGTACTTTAGCCTCGAGGGCCATTTTCCGAGCGGCGACTTTATCCCCCAGTTTCTGCATGGCTTCATGCGGTGGACCAATGAATTCGATTTTCGAATCCCGGCACTGCTCGGCAAAATCAGCGTTTTCCGCGAGAAATCCATACCCTGGATGAATGGCCTGGACATTCCCCAGTTCGGCGGCGGCAATGATATGTTCCGTTTTCAGATAGCTGTCGCTGCCGGCAGCCGGGCCAATGCAATAGGCTTCATTTGCCAGACTTAAATAATAGGCGCCTCGGTCGGCTTCGCTGTAAACGGCAACCGTTTCGATTCCCATTTCCTTGCAGGCGCGAATCACCCGCAGCGCGATTTCCCCGCGATTGACGATCAGTATCCGATGAAACATGGCGTGCGTTGTGCCTTCTGGAGATGACGTCAAACAATGAATTTCGGGAAACTTTTCCGCATGTTCTCATCGACGCGGTCCGGTTTTGCTGCCGAGAGGGCAGCCCCATCCCTCAACAAGTCTGCGCGGCCGCTCGCTGTGATGACTTCACCGGCCCCGGCTTCGTGATGAAGACGAATACCGCTCAGGGCTTCACCAGGAACATCGGCTGGCCATATTCCACGGCATCCCCATCCGTGACCAGAACTTTGGCGATTGTTCCCGAAACCTTTGCGGAAATTTTATTGAACAGCTTCATGGCTTCCACAATGCAGACCACGGTGTCTGCCGTGACCGAATCTCCCACTTTGACGAACGGAGGTTCGCCAGGGGATTGGGCCAGATAAAACGTTCCCACCGTCGGACTCTTGATGGGAATCAGCCCGTCATCACTTGCTCCCCCCGCCGGAACCGCGGGCGCTGGGCCAACCGGCGCTGGGGCGGGAGCCGGAGCGGGACCAGCCACCGGCATTGCGGGGGCATAATTCATCGGAACCGGGGCAGCAACGACTTCCTGTGGACCGCGCCGCAGGAAATAACGGGCTTCGCCAATCTGTTGCTTGAATTCCCGGACATCGTACTTCTCCAGCAATTCCAGTAATTGCCGCAGTCCATCGACATCGAATTGTTTTCCCCCCTTGCTGTCTCCAGCCATGCCTGATCCTTAAGCCTGTTCGATGCGTGTGATGAATTCTCGAAAAATGTTTTTGCCGGAACGGATTCCTCCAAAACAGTGACATTCAGACACTGCTTCAAAATCCGATTCCAGACTTTTGGAAACACTTCTCGGGAAGGTAATGATTGCTCAGCAGGATACCATGACGCTCTCAAAATCTTTCGGAAGGCTGGAAAGCACTTCGCAACCCTGTCGCGTCACCAGGACGTTGTCTTCAATCCGAACTCCGCCCCATTCGGGAAGATAGATGCCCGGCTCCACCGTGACAACCATCCCCGCCTGTAAGACTGTCTTCACATTTCGCGATAATCGAGGAGCTTCATGCACGTCCAGTCCGATTCCGTGCCCCAGCCCGTGATCAAAGTATTTTGCAAACCCTGCCGCCCGAATGACTTCCCTCGCAACTGCATCCACTTCATCACATTGAACTCCGGGAGCAATGCAACGAATCGCTGCCTCCTGTGCCTCGAGAACAGTGCGATAAACTTTTTCAAATTTTCGGTCCATTTTGCCGGTCAGCATCGTCCGTGTCAGGTCCGAACAATATCCCGAATGCGTATAGGCCCCCCAGTCCAGCAGCAAAAGGGGAGAGGCGGAAACCGGACGCAGACCGGGCCGATAATGCGGCAACGCAGCCCGATCTCCCACAGCCACGATCGCGGGAAAACTCAATCCCAGCCCCCCGCGCTGCCGCACGGCATATTCCAGCTCGGCAGCCAGTTGACGCTCGGTCTTGTCCGGCGTCAGCACGGCCTTGAAATATTCGAACCCCCGCTCCGCCAGACGGATCGCCTCCCGGATTTCCGCAATTTCCCAGCGATCCTTGATCGCCCGGAGGGCCTCGATCTCCCAGGCAAACGATTCTACGACCGTTCCCGGTAATGCCGTCCGCAGGCCTTCCGCTGTTTCCAGCGTCATGACATGGGCTTCAATTCCCAGCCGCCCAATATCGCATTTGGCAACCAGGCCAGCCACCACGTCTGACAACTTCAAACTGGCGGTGCGAATGAGGGTGTTGATTCCCGGACATTCTTCCTCAAGTTGGGTCACAAAACGGAAATCACTCATCAGCGTTTCCGAATCCTGGGTCAGCAACAGCCAGGTGCTGTCACCGGTGAACCCCGTCAACCAGCTCACATTCCGTTCGGACTGCACCAGTACCGCATCAAAATGACGAACCCGCAGACTCTTGCGAACCTGTTGCCGCCGCCGCTCGTATAACCCGGAAGGAAATTCCATGAACCAAGCTGGTAAAGATCAAAGATACCCGTTTCGGCCCTGAGACCATTCTCGGAAAAGCACGCCCGAGTGGATTCGAACCACCGACCGACGGATTAGAAACGGGCCTTTTCCGCCTGGATGAAACGACTGAATAGGCAGTCCAGAAAGAGGTTATGTTCGAGAGACAGAACAGTCAAGGCTGAGATCAGCGTGGCGAACGATCACGAAGCTCATCAAACTACGGTGACTTTGGAGCCGAGGGCCAGAACACGTTGAAAGCCATCGTTTGGTGGGCGCTGACGCTCCCGCCAGGATGCCAGAGGCGTTCTCCGCTCCTTTCATGAGAAATTGCCGTTGACGCAAGAGCTTTGCAGATCGCTTTCTGGGACTGTCGCTGCAAAGCGTGAATAACAAATGTGCCATCCGGCACTCTGGCTCTTCCCGCTTGGAGGAAACGTTGCTGTGCTGGCCGATTGGGCTGAATCCACGCTGCCCGTTCTGCTGGGCATTTCAATAGTCGACCTCGATCGTGATCGGGGTGATCTGG
>Ga0182738_1000204_pt1 | contig 91940 bp, 65 predicted proteins | sample eDN5th30CBELigMG_FD_128876 | JGI IMG/M metagenome (GOLD analysis project Ga0182738, IMG submission 128876) | Enriched Miracle-Growth compost microbial communities from Emeryville, California, USA - eDNA 5th pass 30_C BE-Lig MG (version 2)... ... | reverse complement strand
GGCCAGTAACTCAGGCCAGTAACTCCGGCCAGTAACTCCGGCCAGTAACTCCGGCCAGTAACTCCGGCCAGTAACTCCGGCCAGTAACTTTTGACCGGACAGCGACGCCCGGACTTCACCCCGCAGGCCGCTGCTTCCCTGAAGCCTGGACACTGAAGCAGGTCCGCAGGGCTCCGGCGATGAAATATTCCTGTCCACACGGCAGAATGCACTGCATGATTTGCAATCACGGCCTGGAACGCGACACCTTTCCGGACGCCGGCAGCTTCACGTTCCAGACATCTGGCCGCCTCGCCTGAATCCATGAAACGAACCGTCCCCCTGCTGATCACGGCCCTGAGCGGGATCATCCTGCTGGTCTCCGGCTTCATTCCTGCACTGCAGAGTGCCGGTGAAGAAGTGGCGGTCTGGTTCGATATTCTCGCCTCCATTGCATTCGTTCTGGGCGGCGGCAATCTGCTGGCCCTGCATCTGCAGAAAATCAGCGACCGCCAGACCGGCTGGGGCTATTCCGCCGTCACACTGTTTTTCTTTGTGGTCACCCTGACTGTCGGACTGCTGAAGATCGGATGTCCGCCGGAAGAGTCGTCCGAACTGTTCGGGCAGTCGACGGTTCCTTTTGCTCCAGCCTTTCTGCCGGAATACCGTGTCGCGGCCCAATTGCCAGACGACATGCTCGACGCCCGATTTCCGCCATCGGTCCGTTCCCAGACCCGCCTGGACAACGGGCAGCTGGTCTTCTCCGGCTGGATGACTCCCAACCAGGCTCAGGATCTGGCGAATTTTGTCGACAAACAGGCCTGGCGCTGCCAGGTGCAGCAACTGTTCGAACAGGCACAGCCCCCTGCCTCCCTGCAGAACAGGCTTGTCTATCTAGCCGATCATCACAAACTGGCTTTCACCGGCTTCATGTCGGAAGCTGACCGGACCGCCCTGCTCGCTCTGCTGCCGGACTCGCCAGAGACAGCCCATGCCGTGGCCACGCTGGCCGCACTGGCAACCCGTCCGACATCCCATCCCCTCCGATCGATCCCGGAAGGGTTCCGCATTCCAGAGTCTGCACGAGAGAGCCTGTCTCTGGACGGCGGGCAGCTGACTGTGCGCGGTCCGCTGACAGTATCGCAGCGCGAACAGATGGTGCGCACCTGGGGCAATCTGCCCTTCGCGCGCCCCCTTTCTACCGAGTCACGCACTCGACTCCTCGAAGAGATCGAATCGCACGGGGCACTGAACGACCGGCAGCGCGACGCCTTGACGGCCTACTTCGATGCGGAATGGGACGCTCCCCAGCTGGTGGGAGCGTTGAACACGGCAGGAGTCGTTCCGGAACGAACCAGGACCGACTGTGAACTGCTGCAGGATCTGCAGAGCGGTCACAGTTCACCAGCTCTGACGGAACCTGCCCCGCCGCCGGTCACCTTGAATGCCGACCAGCAGCAACTGCTGGAACTGTTTGTTTCCAATGACACGATGTCATCAGAACAGTTGAACACACAGATGGCCGCGCTCAGCCCGTTCACTGCGGCCCAGCAGCAGGCGCTGAAGGCGTTTCTGACTCATCTGCCGACGCAGGCCGATCAGTGGCGGGGGCTCTGTTTCCGGCTTCTCGAACAGGGCCCGCTGAATTCTTCGCAGCGCGACTTCCTGCTGGCCCCGGCGCGAAATGAATTCCAGTGGCGGCAGTCGGTCGGGGAACTGTTCATCGCTTCCCAGCAGCTCAAGTATCCCTGGTCCGGCAACTATTCCGCCCAGGGCTCCCCGTTCTGGTGGCTGTATGAATATCTGTTTCAGCCATTGCTGACGACGACCTTTGCGGTGCTGGCGTTTTATGTGGCTTCGGCGGCATTCCGGGCATTCCGCGCCAAGAATCTGGAAGCGGTGCTGCTGCTGGGAACGGCCTTCATCATTCTGCTGGGCCGAACTTCGGCTGGCCCGGCCCTGACAAACTGGCTGCCGGAATCTCTGGCCTTTCTGAAACTCGACAACCTGACGGTGTCGATCATGTCGATCTTCAACACGGCCGGGAACCGGGCGATCATGATCGGCATTGCCCTGGGAACCGTGGCGACCAGCCTGCGGATTTTACTGGGCATGGACCGGTCTTATCTGGGGACCGGCCACAAATAGCACGGATGGCACTGCCCTGCAATTACCGGGGCCATGACGTTCCACCGAGTGAAACGCCATTGGCTCGCCCCGGCCGCACAGGGAATTCGTGCGTCCCGACGCACCCTGCGTCACTCCTCTCCGGCATGTGAACGGTTACCGTGCGTCCCGACGCGCGACCAGGGCTCTCGCCGGGAATCTATCGCGCTTCCAGCTGTTCGCGCAGCCAGGCCGGGCGATCGGTCGTGATCCCCTGCACACCAATCGACACCATCCGGCGGGCCAGTGCCGGGTCGTTCACCGTCCACACATCCAGACGCAACCCGGCCTCGCGCACGGCCTGGGCGAATTCCGCCGTCAATTCCGGACCGGCTTTCAGGTCGAGTCCATCGGCATGCACCTGGCGGGCGGCCGCAATGAGCTGTTCCGCCGTCTTGTTCTTTTTGAGGTCGCTCAGCAGATAGGCCGGCAGGTCAGGCCGCAGTTCCTTCACCGCGGCAATGACAGGGGCCTGAAAACAAATGACCGGAGTCAGCTCGGGCGGCAGGCCGGCTGCCTGCAGTTGCCGGTTCATTTCCGGAACCACCTGCGGGCCGCATTTGACTTCGATATAAATCTTGCGCCCTTTGGGAACGATCTTCAGAATTTCGGCGAAGGTGGGAATGCGTTCGCCCTGAAAATCCGGGCCTTTCCAGCTGCCGACATCCACCTGGCTCAGTTCGGCATAGGTCATGCCGGCAATTTTGCGGTCGAGTCCGGCGGTCTTTTTCAGGTTGTCATCATGACTGGCCACAATGACCCCGTCACTCGTCAGATGGATATCGAACTCACATCCGTCGGCCCCCTGTTCCCAGCCCAGCTTCAGCGATCGCAGTGTGTTTTCCGGAGCGTCATGCGAAGCTCCGCGATGTCCGACAATGTCGACATGAGGTTCCGCGGCCGAACAGGGCACAGGCAGAAATGTGAGCAGACAGGGAGACAGACACAGCACAGCCAGGGCGAGCAGTGATCGCATCATTCGGTTTCCTTGAATCTGTTTCCTTGAAGAGGAATCGACAGGCCAGTGTCTGGCAGGGTAACGTCAGAAGCAGGGAAATTCGAACGATCCTCCCTGTGCCATGAAAGCCGGTGACTCTGGCCTGGACCGGCAGAGCACCCGCGCAGCCAGCTTTGTTTCAGTTGACGTGTCCCGCGCCGCGTGGCGGAACGGGGTTCCTGCAGAAGTGAGATGATTTGAACAGACAGGAAGTGCAGATGCAGCCGTTGGATTCAGCGCCGGCACCAGCCGGGGACAAACATGCCTGGCTGATTCCCCCCGGCGTGACCTATCTCAATCATGGGTCATTCGGCACGCCGCCGCGCGCTGTGTTCGAAGCCCGTCAGCAATTTCTACTGGAACTGGCGGAAAACCCGATGGATTTTCTGGTGCGTTCCCTGCCGGAACGGCTGCAGCAGGCGACCCAGGAACTGGCACGTTTTGTGAACGCCCCGGCCGACGGAATTGTGCCTGTTTCCAATGCCACGACGGCAATGAATGTGGTCGCCGGATGCGTGACCTTGAAACCGGGCGATGAAGTTCTGCTGACCGATCATGAATATGGGGCCGTGATTCGTATCTGGGGAAAAGCCTGTGCGCAGGCCGGAGCCAGGACGGTCACGGCGAAACTGCCGTTCCCGTTGACGTCGCCTCGGGAACTGGTGGATGCCCTGTTCGCTCAGGTGACTGAACGGACGCGGCTGCTGGTCGTCAGCCATGTCACTTCACCGACGGCCTGCATTTTGCCGGTCCAGCAGATCTGCGAGCGTGCCCGGGAGCGCGGAGTGCCGGTCTGCATCGACGGTCCGCATGCGCCGGCCATGGTGCCGATCGATCTGCGGGCTCTGAAGTGCGATTTCTACACGGCCAGTTGCCACAAATGGCTGTCGGCTCCCATCGGGACCGGCTTTCTCTATGCCGGTTCGCAGCATCGATCCCGCCTGAAGCCGCTGGTCTGGAGCTGGGGGCGAAATCTCAATGGACAGCCCCCCCACTGGAAGGATGAATTTCTCTGGCCCGGCACATTCGACCCGACGGGATATCTGTGCGTGCCGGTTGCGCTGGAATTTTTTCGGCGTTATGGCTGGAAGCGATTTCAAGACGAGACGCATGCCTTGGCGCAATGGGCTCGCAGCCGCCTGATGGAGGACTGTGGCCTGCAGCCGCTGACGCCGGATGATCCCCAATGGTATGGCTCCATGGTGGCACTGGAACTTCCGGGTGACCCGCCCGGTGATCCGGCGCAGGTCCATCCGCTGCAGGTCTGGCTGGCCCGGGAACATCAGATCGAAGTGCCGGTGGTTCGCTGGCGGGAGCGAACCCTGCTGCGGGTATCGGCTCATCTTTACAATACCCGGGAGCAGATGGAACAGCTCACCCGGGCTGTTCAGAAATGGAGATCGGCACAGCATTCGTCCCCCTGCTGATCTGTTTTGAAGGGAAGCTTCGAGGGGGCGTTCTGAAGCGAACTTTTGAAGAAAGAAACCGCGCGGCTCCCTGAGGGGTGACCTACCCAGATTGCCTCGTTTTCCTGTAGCCGCGTTTCGTCAGGCATCGGAAAAACTCGCTGCATTCTGGCGAGGGGGCCTGAAACAGGTGAGACCGCCTGAAACGGCCTCCCGGAGAAAAATCCCGGAAAGAATTGCCCTGCAGGATTTCCTCTGCAGGCGATATGATGAGTTTCGGCAGAGCGGAGCGAAGAATTCGTTGCCTGCCCGACGGTTCCGGGGATGAATTTCCTTGCCGCGAGCGGATCACTTCAAGGCTGGTTAAAGGTTCCTGGAGCCGCGAACAAAACTCCTCAAACGATGAGAATTCCCTTTCCGCGAGCGGATCGCGGCCAGGTTGCTTAAAGGTTCTTATGCCCATCAAAACGGAAGCCCTGGAAGAACCGGCCCTGATTCTGACGCCGATGGTCGACATTGTGATGTTGATCATGATTTTTTTCATGGTCAGCACCGAGTTTCGCCGTCGCGAAAGCCAGTACGAAATTCAGCTCCCGCAGGTGACGGAAGCCCGGCCGCTCACCCCGCTGCCGGATGAACTGGTCGTGAACGTGACCGAAAAAGGGGAAATCTATCTCGGAACCGACCGCAAGTCGCTCGAAGAGCTGGAAACCGACATGCGCGCCGCCCGGGAACGCTATGCCGAGCAGGTCGTCGTGATTCGAGGCGATGCGAATGGGCCTTATCAGCATGTCATGACCGTCCTGAATCTGTGCAAACGCTCCGGCATTCGCAACATTCAGCTCGCCAATCGACTGGCCGGCGAGGGAGGTGCCTGATGCTGGCCGCTCTGGATCTGCAGCAGGAATTCTGGCATCTGTTGCGGCTGGTCATTGCCCTGCTGCAGCCGGTGCTGGTGCTCATTCTTCTCGGCGGGCTGGTGCTGGCCGCCGGACATCTGTTGACAATGATCGGCACCCGCTGGGGAGATCATCGGGCCTCCTCCAAAGCCATGTTCTTTTCCGTGGCCATGCACCTGCTGCTGGTCGGATCGCTGATTGCGCTCATTCCCGAATATCGGGCGATTGAATTTCTGCAGATGGCCGGACGGGATCTGGAGCCGATTCGAGTGAATGTGCCCGCCGGCAACAGCACCGACGTCGAAGATCGTCAGGATGCAGGGCCCGCAGGCAATGGCTTGAATGCCCAGATGAGAATGATTGCTTCCGGACATGGGCCGGAGTGGAGTCGCTTTCAGCTTCCGCCCGAGGCCCCGGCTGAAATGACGAAGCTCGAAAAACCAACCGAACCGATCGAGCAGCCACAGGCGAGTGCTCCGGATCGTCCCCAGCCGGTGGAACCGGTTCCAAGTGCCCAGCCGGAAACGGTCGCCGCGGCTCCGGAACCTGCCGCACGCATGGAACCTCGACCGGTCCCAGAGCCGGAAGCCGCGCCGCTGCCGCAGCAGAAGCAGCCGGAAACAGGTCCGCCGGGTGAACGAAATCGCAGTACGTTCCCACAGATTGCGACCGACACCGCCCGCAATCTGGAACGTCCAGATCAGGGGCGGGCCGATCGACCTGCCCCGGAACTGACGATGAACCGTCAGCATTCTGATTCCATGGTGATCGATTCTCCGGATGCGCAGTTGCGCCGCCCGGATGAAATGCTGACGTCCCGTTCTGATGTTCCGGCTCCTGTCGGACCGGACCCGCAGATGCTGGGACAGACGGCCCCGCCGATGCCGCCATCCTCGACCATTCCCCGTCGCGAGCGGTTGGAAAATCGCGCGCCTCAGACGCCGCTGGAAGTCGCCGGGATCGGACGGGTTCGCCCCCAGTCGATGAAACTGCCGGATGCTCAGGGAGCCCTGTCCCGTCCGAACGAAAATGCTGCTCCTCCGGCCTTCCTGCCGGCCCTCACTGAACAGCCTGAACTGACCCGTTCCGAGAGCGTGTTCCGCCCGCAGGCCGAAGGGGACCGTGTGCCGTCGGTTTATCGTCTCCGTTCGGAAGAAGAGCGGGGAAAAGCGCTGCTGAAGTTCGGGGGATCGCAGGAGACCGAAGATGCCGTCGACCGCAGCCTGGCCTGGATGGCGTCTGTGCAGAATCCGGCCGGATACTGGCATGGCGGGGAGTATGAAAGCCTGCTTTCGGCGACACCTGCGCCCCAGGATGCCAAGGCCGATGTGGGAATCACATCGCTGGCCGTGCTGGCTTTTCTGGGCAAGCTGCATACTGTCGATCAGGGAGAGCATTCCGAGTCGGTCCGCAAGGCCCTGCACTGGATTGTCTCACAGCAGGCTGTCCGTCACTGGGGTGAAGGCTGGGGAAGCACTGACGGCTATCTGGGAGGCAATGCTTCCGAATTCGAGGCGATGTACTGCCATGCCATGGCGACTTTTGCCCTGGCCGAATCCTTCGCCATGTCCCGAAACTCTCCGCAAGCCCAGTGGCTGCGTGTTCCCCTGGAAAAGGCGGTCGGCTTCATTCTGGACACACAGAATGTCGACGGCGGCTGGCGCTATGTGAAGGGCCAGCGTGAAAGCGACATGAGCATCTTCGGCTGGCAGCTGATGGCCCTGAAGAGTGCCCAGGCGGCCGGTATTCAAGTCGATGAACAGCGGCTGCTCCGGATGCGGCGATTTCTAGCCGAGCAGCGGATTGGGTCGTCCGGAGGACTGGCCGGATATCGCCCGCGCGAAGCAGCCAATGCCTCGGCCGTGGCCGAATCGCTGTACTGCCGTCAGATGCTGGGCATGACAGGAGACACGGCAGCGGTGCAGGATGCCGTGCGGACGATCCTGGCGAATCTCCCCCGGCGCAGCGCCCTGAATTATTACTACTGGTATTACGGCACACTGGCCCTGTATCAGCAGGGAGGGCCGGAATGGGAGCAATGGAACACCGCCGTGCGCAACATGCTGGTGGCCGAACAGCGACGCACCGGCGCTCTGGCGGGAAGCTGGGACCCGCATGATGTCTGGGGGGGCTATGGCGGGCGGATGTATTCCACAGCCATCGCCACGCTCAGCCTGGAAGTCTATTACCGCTATTTGCCGCTCTACCGGCTTCAGGACCCCGCTTCGCAGGGAGAATGACTTTCTGGACTGAGCTGAACGGCCAGCTGAACGGCCGGCTGAATGCTGAAATCCCGGCCGATGGTGCCTCTTTGCCATAAAGTCTGCAGTCCAGCCCCCGGTCTCCCGGTCCACACTCTCCACCACCCGGCAACGGGCATTTCCGCAGGGAAACATGCGCCGGCCGAGCCTGAAGGGAAGCAGTCTGCTGTCAACAGATCGACTTTCTGCCGATGCCGGGCTCCCGGGAGGGGATTGTCAGCTTTCGCTCAGATGACGGTCCGGTTGTCAGGGTGAGTCGGGTGGTGCAAGCGCATTCTGCACCAGTCGCGGGATTGAGCCGGGAAATAACAGGCGCAACGCGCAGATCCGTTAAAACCCGTCCTGCTGCAATATTGGGCAGATCCCTTGCAGGCACAATCTGACCAGCCGAAATCTTCTCTCGGATCTGCTTGAAATTGCTGCATCACAATGAACTGATCGTAGCGTCAAGTATCTCCCAATTGTGGGAGGCCCGATTCTGTGTTTGATAGGTTCGGAAAGAATCATGCCGATTCAGTCCCATCTCCAGCCGAATGGACTCGCCCCCGCGAACAAAATGCGCGAAGGCTGGTATCTGGTTGGCTGTCTGCCTCCGTTGCGCACACTCACGCAGATCAAAATCGATTCCCCGGCGTTTCTGATCGGACGTCGCGGGGAAGCCGATCTGCAGATCAGTTCGCAGTGTGTTTCGGCGCGCCATGCAGAAATTCTGCAGATCGGGCCGCATCTGTTTCTGCGCGATCTGGGCAGCACAAACGGCACCTATCTGAATCGCCGGCAGGTGAAGCAGCCTTCGCCGATTGCCGATGGGGACCACATCGAAATTGCGAACGTCGAGTTTCGGGTGGAGTTCCGCCCGTCCGAAGTCTGCACGACGCGCTCCGACCTGGAAGCGCTGAAGAAAACCACACATGCCATCGACGTTCTGGAATCAGACTGGGTGCTCAGCCAGCTGAATGTTCTGCTGCAGGGAGCGGAAGTCGTTCCCTTCTATCAGCCCATTCTCGATCTGCGCTCCAACCGGATTCTGGGTTACGAATCGCTGGCCCGAACCAGCCTGGTCGGCCTGGAAAATCCGGCGGAAATGTTCCGGACCGCCGAGATGGTGAACCGGGAAGTCGAACTCAGCCTGCTGTGCCGTCGAAAAGCTCTGGAGCACAGCCGGTTTGTGCCTGCGAATTCCCTGGTGTTCGTCAACACGCACTCGCACGAAAGCCTTGACCGCGATGTGCTTCCTTCGCTGCATGAACTGAAACAGGTGTTTCCGCATCAGCAGGTGGTGATCGAGATCCACGAAGGAGCCATCAATAATCCGCACCTCACGGCCGAGTTCTGTAAGGCCGTGCGCGATCTGGGATACAAAGTGGCCTACGACGACTTTGGTGCCGGACAGTCCCGGCTGCTGGAACTGGTCAAGGCCCCTCCGGACATTCTGAAATTCGATGCCTGTCTGATTCGGGACGTCCACGAGGCCAACCCGTACCAGCGCCGCATGCTGAAGATGCTGGTCGACATGTGCCACGATGTTCCCATTGTGACTCTGGCCGAAGGAGTCGAGACCCAGGCCGAATGCGATGCCTGCTGCGAACTCGGCTTTGATATGGGACAGGGCTTCTTCTTCGGGCGGCCTAAGCCGGCGTCTGGCTATCTGCCGCAGGCACAGCCACGCACCCGGAAGCTCGGCGAAGTGCCATAATCTGAAACTCGCCGGATGCGAAATCCTGTCGCGGCTTTCCCTGCGCATCGAGCAGATCGACCTGCCATCCCCGGCTGCGGGCTTTCTCGACAAAAAAACGGGCCTGATAGCGCCCGGGATCACCGAGCCAGCAGACTCCCTGTGCGGTCAGCAGTTGATCAATGGTCTCGAGCAATGCGATGTGCAGATCGGCATCGTAAGTGACTTCGCAGCCCATGATCGCCGGAAACTGCCGTTGCGGCGGCGCGCGCCAGTCCAGAAACAGCAGTTCCGGATCTCCCAGCTGATTCAGCCGCGAGTTCAGCCGGCATAAATGCAAAGCGGTGCGATCATAGTCGCTGTAGGTCACCTGATCTCCCCGCAGCGCGGCAGCCAGTCCCACCAGCCCGATCCCGGCTCCCAGTTCCAGAAGGGAAGTGCCGGCTGGCCAGGCAGCATGCTGAACCGCCGCCGCCATGCTCAAGGCGGAAGGCCACAGAAACGCCCAGTACGGCATGTAGTCGTGCCGGGCATTCTCACGCTGCACCGTTTCGTCATCCAGAAACAGGTCCGGGTCGATTGGCCGATACACCTGCAGCGTCCGTGCGCCGATTGGATATTCCACCTGCTGCCAGCCGCCAGGAATGGGGGGAAGCTCATCGGGATTTTTCGGCAGCACCGGAAATGCCGAAGGAACTCTTTCCGACGAGTCGGAAGGGACAGGAACAGAAGGCTGCTTTTCAGAGGGAATGGAATGCGACATCCGCAGATTAGACCATTTTCAGCGCCGCGAACAAAACCTCTCAAACGACAAGGATTCCCTTTCCGCGAGCAGAACGGGATCAAGACTGCCAGGGGAACTTGCCAGTTCTGTGCAGGCGCAGAGACATCCAATCAGGCCAAAAAATTCTCCGGGAACGAGCCCGACAAACCGGAAGGACCCCCTCGAACCGATCGATTCCACGGCCAGTCGGGAACGTCGCTGCTTCTGCAGGCGGTTCGACTGATGCCGTGTCCGGACCCGCGACGATGTGAAAGAACAGGCCGGTTGCTGCCTGATGTCCGAATTTTTCCCGGATGACAGTCAGGCAAAAGGCGGAAGTTTTTCCGTTTTTGCGAGTTTTCGCTTTGCAGGGACCGCGCTGCGTTGCGCGATCCGTCGCGTTTCATCAGGCGAATTGAAAGTCGCTGACCATGCCTCCTCGTCGCCGACCGCCGACACCCGGCCAGACTGTTCCTTCCCGTGCGCTGCATCCCGAGCAGTATCTGCAGCCCTTCCTGCATTATCTGGAAGCGGAATGCGGCATGTCCCGTAACACGGTGGCCGCCTATCAGGTGGATCTGCAGCAGTTCATCGCCTGGATGGACGGAGAACAGCTGCAGTCTGTGCTCGACGTCGATCTCACCGTCCTGGCCGGATTCGTGGAATCGCTGCATGCCCGGGAACTGAAGGCCACCACGATCTCCCGGCGTCTGGTGGCGCTCAAAATGTTTTACCGTTACCTGGTGCTGGAAGGCATTGTTGCGGAAAGTACTGTTGAGCTGCTTTCTTCCCCCAAGCTGTGGCGGTATCTGCCGACGGTTCTGAGTCCGGAAATGGTGGATAAGCTGCTCGATGCTCCCGGCTGGGAAGATCAATTTCCTTTGCGTGATCGCGCCGTGCTGGCCGTGCTGTATGCCACCGGCTGCCGGGCTTCTGAAGTTTCCGGCCTGCGATTGTCCGACATCCAGCTCGAACAGAATTTCTGCCGTTGCCTGGGGAAGGGGAACAAGGAACGGATTGTCTCGCTCAATCCGGTGGCGGTCTCTGCACTGCAGAACTATCTCACCCGGGAGCGTCCGGCGCAGACTCGCCTGCGTGATTCGGAATCGGTGTTTGTCACCCGAACCGGGCGTCCGCTGTCGCGGATCAATATCTGGCAGCTGGTGAAAAAGTATTCACTGCGTTCCGGGTGCGGCGGCAAGATCAGTCCGCACACCCTGCGTCACAGCTTCGCGACGCACATGCTGGCCGGCGGGGCCGAGATTCGCGCCCTGCAGGAAATGCTGGGCCATGCGAGCATCCGCACCACGCAGATCTACACGCAGGTGGAGCACAGCCGGCTGAAGGCAATCCATTCGAAATGTCACCCTCGCGGGTAATGATACGACGCCCCTGAACTATAGGAGGGACGTCAGGACGCACGAATTCCCTACTCGCAGACACAATGACGACCTCATGCGGATGATCTTCGAGTGAATGCCGTGAGACTGCCGGCCTGACTGGGGCGATGATGCTTCTCATTTCATCGTGCGTCAATCTGCGATTGTTGCTGGTTGTAAATCATGACTGTGCCTGCGCACCAGACATCCGGGGCATGAATCCAACAAACGGACGTTGCAACCTGGTTCGCACTGGCGGACAAGCCGCCCCTGGCACCCGGAGCAGGGTCTAACGGTCCCAGCCTGCCACTTGAGATCAAAGACAGTCGCCACATCTGCACATCATCACAGTCTGCGGGGCGAACGGTTCCAGGGTCGGCCGGAGCCGGTCCCATGGCGCCAGCGTTCGACATGGGACATCCCCTGCCCTGAGGCGTTGCCTTCCCAGTCACGGGTGCGCCAGCGGCCTGTGTGACGGTCCACCCGTTCCCCTTGAAAGAACCAGAGCTGATCGGCCGAACGCCAGATCCCGGCAGCAGGCGGCTCGCTCGACAAGCCGAGCCAGCGTTTGCCGTAATGCACGATCAGCAGCGACACCGCGAAGACGATCCCCATGATTAGACCGACCGGCAGCAGCAGAGCCCCCATTTCGAACAGGTGCCGGGTCCGCGCAAAGAGCGGCTGCCAGGCCAGCACCGTCAATACGGCCCCCAGACTCAGATACGGTCCATAGGGAATCATGCGATCGACCGGAACCTGACGGCCAAAGCAGCGCGCCACCAGTCCGATCAGAATCTGCCCGGCCAGCATGACCATGGCGCAGGCTGGAGCAATGAAAAAAGCAATCAGGACCGGCTGCCAGCCTAGAAAGGCACCGATCATCGCCATCAGAATCACGTCACCAAACCCCATCGCTTCCTGACGCAGCACCAGTTGGCCCAGAATGCGCACCCCCCAGACACTTCCGCCGCCAATGACAAATCCAGCCAGGCTGACCGCCAGAGCATGCAGATGCGGATGCTCACCGATCCAGGCCGGCACTGCCGGACCAGCCAGCAACGGATGGAACCATTCCGGAGTGACCAGGGCAAATGACTGCTGCATGTTCGCACTCTGAAACCAGACCGGTACCAGATGCAGACGGCCTCCCAGTGTCTGGGCCAGAACCGCCAGTAGCATGGCCGGAACGGTCGATCCATCAGGAATGATGCGCAGATCCCAGTCGATCAGCGAGGCAACCAGCAGGGCTTCGAACAGCACCAGATGAAATGCACAGCGCGCCAGCACGAACCATTCCGGCGTCCAGATTCCCAGCCCAGGAGCCGCCTGCGGACCGATATCGGCAAATACACAGCTGTCCGACAACCGGGCCGAAAACCCGAACGGAACTTCGAGCCAGACGACCAGCACCCAGAGACAGCCGTTGAAAAACTCGACCAGTGGATAGCGGGGAGAGATCCACATCCGGCAGGTCCGGCAGCGTCCCCGCAGCTTCAGCCAGCCGAAGATCGGAATGTTGTCATACCAGAGAATATTCGTGCGGCAGCGCGGGCAGTTCGACGGACGGTTCCACAGCATCCGCAGCTGATCGGCCAGCCGTTCTTGAGTCGGAATGCGGTAAACGCACACGTTCAGAAAGCTGCCGACAATCGCGCCGATCACGAACAGGTACGGAAACACGATCCAGACCGGAAGATCAAATCGAAGTGCGGGATCAAGCAGACTGTCCATCCGGATCAGACTCCCCCGACAGGCAGACCGGCCACGATTTCATCCACAATCGAAGCAGGTGTCCGGTTTTCGGTCTTCACCACCTGGGTCGCCACCCGTTCATAGAGCGACCAGCGTGCCAGCAGCACATCACGGACTTCGGAAGTGACATCCTGCCCGGTCAGCGAAGGTCGGCGCGCCTGCGTCAAGGGGTCGGCAGAGAGACGCTGCACAATGGTTTCGACATCCGCCTGCAGCCAGACGACCGGCCCGGCCGCGGCAATCGCCGCACAGTTTTCTTCGTTGAGTACAATTCCCCCGCCGGGAGAAACGACCGCAGGTCCGTGCGCCAGCGCGGTGAGCAATGCCGCCTGTTCAGCGGCACGAAAATACGATTCGCCATGCCGGGAGAACATGTCGGCAATGCTCAGGCCTACGGTCTCTTCAATCAACGGATCGAGATCGTGAAACGGCCACTGCAGCCGTGCAGCCAGGGCAGCACCGACCGTCGTTTTTCCGGTGGCTCGCGATCCAATCAGAGTGACAATCATCGAGAACGCTGGAATAAAGACCGCTGGAAAGGGCCAGGCCGTTTGAGGCGACAGACGAGGCCTGAACATTGAGACGACAGACGAGACCTGAACATCGAGAAGCCAGAACCCGAGAATGGACAGGATGTGCTGATCTGCGGTCCGCAGGCAGAGTCTGCTGTTGGACAGACTCTGCCAGGTCGAATGGCCTCCGCACCGGCAACTCGACAGTTTTGTGCAAAGCCCCCTGACACCCAGTCGCCGGAAGCCGCGTCCCAGAATAGCGGTTCGCATCGAACTTGGCAGCCGGTCCCGAAAGTTTTCAATTCGAGCCGGGGAACCGGAAGATTTACCGACGAGATCACGGGCGAGACGTTTGACGTGATTCAATTTTGTCGTAAACTGCCTGAGCCTTCCCCGCAAACCTCATACAGGTTTTCTCTTACGACGCGATCAAGGCTGTATCGCGTTCCATTCGTCCGGGGACGGAGTCCACTCACGTCATGCCATCAGTTCAGGGCCGCATTTTCAATGTCCCGCGACAGTCTGCCGCCGATCCTCGCGACCCTGATCCGTCAGGCGCGCCGCATTGCGGAAGAGATCGACTGCATGACGATCATTCTGCTGGCGGATGTGCCGTATGACTTCAAGGAAATTCAGCAGCTGCTGAAACCCACACAGCTGTTCATTGCTTCGGCCGTGCCTCAGGTGCTGGAAGCCGGCAAGGCAGACCAGACTCAGGTGGTTCCGTTGAATCAGGAACCACAGACGCGGCAGGTGCAGTTGAGCCAGGCCCTGCTGGAAGCGATTGCCGACAATCTGGTGAAGACCGGTGATCGCGTGATTGCCCTGTATTCCGGCTATGAGCGCGACAGTATCGACACGTTGAGCGTGATCAACCTGAGCGAACGCCTGGCCCGTCTGACCGCGCGTGATCTGCAGCGTCTTGAAACACAGGTTCCTCTGGGAACATTGCGGCGCGTGGTCGATCTGGCTGTCGAAATCGGTCGGGAAGGCCGGGAAAGCAAAAAAGTCGGCACCCTGTTCGTCGTCGGCAACCACCGCAAGGTGCTGGACATGTCGCACGAGCAGATTCACGACCCGTTTAAAGGCTATTCGAAAAAAGAGCGGATGATCTCGAATCCGCGTGTCCGGGAAAGCATCAAGGAGCTGTCCCAGATCGATGGGGCCTTTGTCATTGCCTCGGACGGATGTGTGATGGCCGCCGGGCGGATTCTGGATGCTCCGGCCGAAGACCTGACCCTGTCCAAAGGACTGGGTGCCCGACACTGGGCCGCTGCCGCCATCTCCAAAGCGACCAACAGCATCGCCATTGCCGTTTCGGAATCGACCGGAACGGTCCGCCTTTTCCAGAACGGCACCGTCGTGCTGCGGATCGAGCCGATGATGCAGGCCATGAAATGGCACGACGTCGATACGGAACCGTGGAAAGAATAACGCCGGCCGGCCGCTCCGGGGGGCGTCTCCGCGACACCCATGCCTGACTGCGCCGCCGACCGCTGCACTTCCTGAAGTCTTCCCGGCGCGCAGGCTGCCTGTCGCGTTGACGTCGCATTGAACTCGGCTTATTGTCGGACATCCACTGCACAAGTGATCCACACTCGGCAGCCCGACCTGCCTTCCCCATCCCGCCTGCCATGCCTGATGACGGGCGTCGCATCACAGCGAGGCGTTCGGGGAGAAGGGTAACCTGTGCTGTTTCTGAACCTGTCTGCCACATCAAGGCCCGATTCATGACTCATCACTCACGTTCTCTGATGGCCTGTCTGTGGTCGGCACTGCTGCTGTCCTGCCTGCTGGGATGCCCTGCCGGTTCCACTCCCACGACCGACAGTGGAGAACCGGCGGCTGACAAAAAGCGGATCGTCATTCTGACGAATGGCGATGATCCGTTCTGGGACGCCTGTGAAGCCGGGGCCATGCACGCCGAAGAAGAACTGGGCCTGGCCGGACAGGGCTATGTCGTCACCTTCGACCGCCCGGTGGAATTCGCCGACAAAGCCCAGGTCGACAAGATCAAACAATATGCACTCGACAAGAACCTCGTCGGGCTGGGGATTTCGATTTACAACCCGGACAGCCCGAGCGTTTACAAAGAACTGAAAGCTCTGCAGGAACGGGGAGTGCAGGTGGTCACGATTGACGGCGACATCAATCGTGAAAAATATCGCGACGGGCGATATGCCTATCTGGGGACCGAAAACATCATTGCCGGTCGGGAACTGGGGAAGGCCGCCCGCGCCCTGACGCCGGATGGCTCGAAGTATGCCTTTTTCGTCGGGAACACCGGTTCCGCCAATGCGATTGCCCGCATGACCGGATTCACCGAAGGAGCCGGCGCAGGCTTCACGGAAGTGGAACGTCTGGAAGATCTGGGAGACCGGCCGACCGCCCGGAAAAATGTGCAGGACGCCCTCGATCGTCATCCGGAAATCAACATGCTGGTCGGAATCTGGGCCTATAACACGCCGCAGGCTGTGGCCGTGGTGAAGACCCGGAACATTCGCAACAAAGAAAAGGTTCTGTGTTTCGACGCAGACCGCATGAGCATCAACGGCATGAAAGACGGCCAGGTCGATGCCATGCTGGTGCAGAACCCGTATCAGATGGGACACATCGGGGTGCAGCTGTTGAAAGCTCTCGTCGAGAAAGACCAGAAATTCATCGACGGGATGTATCCGGATTATGCCCAGGAAGGGACCCGGGACCTGTTCAACACGGAACTGCGAATCGTCGTTCCCGGTAAGGAAACGCCGATCAAGGCCGATGTTTTCAGTCCCGGTACGGTCTATATGACCATCGAAGAGTTTGAAAAATGGCTCCACGAGCGCGATCTGACTTCGTCGTGAATCCCCTGCCGGAGATGCCTTTCTGAATTTCCACCGCTTCAATGAACTTCCGGTCCTGGCCTGTCAGAAGCCAGCGGCCGGAATGCCGACCTGCAGTCTGTTCCCGGGAGTTTCGAGTCCACATGAGTTCGATCCGTCAGTTGCTGCGAGCTCACCGGAACGAGTTCGGACTGTTGATCTCCGTGATCTGCGTTGTGCTGTTCACAACGTTTGCCAGTGATTCGTATCGAACCTATCCGCAGCAGAATGCCGAGACGATTCTGCGCGACACCGCCATGCTGGGGATCTTCGCCCTGGGAGCCGGGGTGGTGATCATCGCCGGCGGCATTGATCTGTCGAGCGGCGCGGTCATTGCCTTCAGTGGCATGGTGTTCTGTTCCACCTGCCTGATGCTGGCGCCCCATGTGCAGGGCATGCCAGACACCGGGGCGCTGCCGTTCTGGGTTCTGATTGCCGCCGCGCTCGTCACCCTGTTTGCCGCCTTTCTGGTCGGCAGCTTTCACGCCTGGCTGATTACGGCCATCGAACTGCCGCCGTTTGTGGCGACGCTGGCCTCGCTGGTGGGACTGCGCAGCCTGGCAAAACTGCTCATCCAGGATGTCACCCGCGTGAGCTTCGACACCAAAGTGGGCAAATCAACGATCGGCATCTCCGATCCGCTGTTCTGGAGTCTAGGGAATGTCTGGTGGGTCTCGGTTCTGATCTTCCTGCTGATCTCGGCGGGGCTCTGGATCCTGCTCAGCCGCACGGTGATCGGCCGGCACCTGTATGCCCTGGGAGGAAACGAACAGGCGGCCAGGCTGAGCGGCATCCGCACCGACCGGCTGAAATGGCTGGCCTATTGCATCGGCTCGATGACGGCAGCCGTGGCAGGCATTCTTTATACCTGCTATGTCGCCACCAGTGATCCGACACGCGATGGATCAGGATATGAACTCAATGCCATTGCCGCTTCCGTGGTCGGCGGCTGCAGCCTGACCGGAGGCTCAGGCTCGGTGGCCGGAATCATGCTCGGCTCACTATTTCTCAAAGTGGTGATCGATGCTGTCGCGAAGACCTTTCAGTCACGCCCGGATCTGGTCGAAGGCCTGGTCGTGGGGGTGCTGGTCGTGCTGGCCGTGGCCTTTAATGAACTCCGCGGCAGCCGGGGGCTGAAAAAACAGTTCTTCCCCGGCACACTGGGAATTCTGAATGTGATCATCCTCACTTTCCTCGCTGGCCTGATCACCTATGCCACGTCCTCTGCCGACTTCAAACTTCGCAATGGACTGCTGGCAGCCGGTGCGGTGCTGCTGCTGATCGGCGTGCGGGCCATTCAGGAACGCCGCTCCCGGCCTTCCGCCCCGAAAGCCGTCTGAGCCCGAGCAGGTGGCCCTCGCCGGGGCTCGCCGTCCGCCTGCTTTGTTGCGCGAGTTTCACCTGATGAAACGCAACTCTCCACGCGGCGGAAACGCCGCCTCTTTCACAGGGATGCGATACCCGTCTTGAACGGACTGGCATGTTGCGCTGATCCATGTGAAACTTGTCGACGCATCATCCTTCGACACAGTCTGCAGGGAGCTGAAGCATGTTCCATGAAATTCCTGACTGCCTGAAACAGGCCCTGCATGTTGTCTCCTTCAAACACATTCCCTGGGCCGGGCAAATTCTGGCACTCTGCCTGGCCCTCCTGCTGAGCTGGCCGACATCTGCAGGCGCAGCCGAGGTGACGATTCATGTCGCCGTCGACGGTCGCGATGACTGGTCCGGAGCTCTGGCGCGCCCCAATGCGGCCGGCACCGATGGTCCTGTCGCCACGCTGCAGAAAGCTCGTGATCTGCTGCGGGCGAAATCGGCAGGAATCGAACCCGGCATCCGACGGGTCAGCATTGGGCCGGGCCATTACCCCCTTCCATCGACCTTCACTCTCGACGAACAGGATTCCGGTACGGAAGAGTTTCCGGTGATCTATTCCGGCGCGGAAGGAGACTTTCCTGTTCTGATGGGCGGACTGCCTGTCAGTGGTTTCACCCAGTGGAAAGGGGAAATTCAGAAAGCCTTGATTGATCCGAAGCGTTTCGGCAGCGCCGGATTCTCACAACTGCTGCTGAATGGGACGCGGCAGCCACTGGCCCGTTATCCGAATTTCGATCCCGAAAACCCTTATGGCGGGGGCTGGGCATATGCCGATGGCACGCCGGTTCCCATGTATCAGGACATTCCTGGCGAAAGCAAACGGGAATTTCAGGTCAAAGCCGAAGATGTCCGAAACTGGGCGCACCCTGAGCTGGTTCAGGTCTTTACTTTTCCCCGGTACAACTGGTGGAACAATATTGTCCGCCTGTCCAGTTTCGACACGGCGACCCGAAAAATCACGCTGGCCGGCGACTGTTCCTATGCCGTGCGTCCCGGGGACCGGTACTACTTTCAGAATACTCTGGAAGAACTGGACAGCCCGGGAGAATGGTTTCTCGATGCGGCCGCAGGCGTGCTGTATTTCTGGCCTCCTCATCCCCTCACGGACCAGGACGTGGTCACCGCTCCGACCACGCGGACAATTCTCTCGGTTTCCAAGGCGCGGCACATTCATTTTGAGTACCTTTGCTTCGAATGCAGTGCCGGTTCGGCGCTGACCATTTCCCAGTCCCGGAACTGCCAGGTGCGCACATGTCTTGTGCGCAGCGTGGGAGATTATTCCGGGACCGGCATTTCCATCAGTGGGGGAGAGCACAATGCGGTGATCGGCTGTGACATTTCCGAAACCGGCCGCGACGGCATTGCCCTGAACGGGGGAGACCGGCCAACATTGACCGGCGGCGGGCATCTGGCCGAAAACAATTACATCCATCACACCGGGGTCTATTACAAACAGGGAGTCGGCATTTCGATGTCCGGCGTCGGACATCGGGCGGCGCACAATCTGATTCACGATGGCCCCCGCATGGGCATTCTGTTCAGCGGCAACAATCTCGTGCTGGAATACAACCATATCCGGCATGTCAACCTGGAGACAGAAGACACCGGCGCGGTTTACACCGGCGGACGGGACTGGATTTCTTCCCGGGGAAGTGTGGTCCGTTACAACTACTTTCACGACATTCTGGGATTCGGCCGCGATGCGCAGGGCCGCTGGGTCTCTCCCCATTTCGCCTGGGGAGTTTACCTGGATGACAACACCGGCGGAGTCGATGTCATCGGCAACGTGGTCGCCCGCTGTTCCCGGGCCGGCATTCACCTGCACAACGGACGGGACAACCGCATCTTCAACAATCTGTTTCTCGAAAACGGCCAGCAGCAGGTCGAATACAGCGGCTGGAAAGAGAACTCCCGGCCCTGGCACACACACCTGCCGACCATGCTCAAGGGATACGCCAGCATTCAGGGACAGCCTGCCTGGAAGTCGATGCGCAACATTCAGTTGAAGCCGGAAGACGCCGTGCTTCCGGACGGCACAATCATGGCCGGCAACGAATTCGAGCGCAACATCGTGGCCTGGAAAAAGCCCGACGCGAAGCTGTTCCAGATGCGCAATGTCAACCTGCAGCACAATACGTTCGATCACAACGTCTACTGGCATTTTGGTCAGCCGATTCAAACCGGCGTCACCGCCCTGGGTCAGGTCTTCCCGACGGAACTGGCTCCAAACGGCGGATTCGAACAGGGGACACCCGGAAAACTTCCGGACCAGTGGAAATGGCAGGTCCGTCCCCCGCAGGCCCAGTCCATGCTCAGCACCGATCAGCCTGCCCAGGGGAAACAGTGTCTGCGAATGGATGCCGCTTATGACGAGAGCCGAAAACGGGACAATGCGCCGATCGTCATCAGCCAGGCTTTTCCCTTGAAATCGGGCCATGCTTATCGCCTGCAGGGGAAGTTCCGCGGCACCATGGCCGATGCAAAGGCTGAGTTCATGGTGCAGAGCTATATTCCGAATGTCTATTTCTGGGCCAGTTCGCCTCACACCTTCAAACTGCAGCCCCAGTGGACGGAACAGGAATTTGTCTTCAGCGTCCCTGCCCCGGGAGAGCACGGATATCACGAACAGATGAAAGAGTTTGTCGTCCGCATCGACTTCCCGGAACGTACAGGGGCACTCTTCGCCGATGAAATCTCATTGAAAGAGGTCGAGCTGCTGGATGGATTCGCCGCCTGGCAGAACAAAGGAGTCGACACGCATTCAGTCGTTCAGGATCCTGGATTTGTCGACTTCGATCATGACGATTTCCGACTCACCCCGAGCTCGATTGCCCTCCAACTCGGCTTCCAGCCGATTCCAGTCGAGCGGATCGGCCCCTATGCCGATCCTGCACGCGCCAGCTGGCCGATTCACGAAGCTCCCGGTGCCCGGGAACATCCCCTTGTCATCCCTGCAGGCCCGTCTACAATTCGATAATTATCGAATTGTCAGAAACCGGTCCATTCTTCGCGAACCTGAGAAGAGTGTGCCGGTCCCCCTGTGAGAGCTGATTTCTCCTTCGTTTCCCCCTCCTCTGGCAGGCCTGGCCTGCTCAGATTTTCCTGGTCTGCTTCTGGAATTGTCTTCATGTTGTTCTCTGCATTCCGGAAGACGCCTGGTGCCGCGTCATTGCCGGGTCTGCTCGTCACCGGAATCGGATGCCTGCTGCTGGCCAGTTGTTCGCAGACCGCTCCTCCGCCTGCGGCTCCCCCGCCGCCAGAAGTCGTGGTCGCCCGTCCGCTGAAGCGTCAGATTGTGGAATGGGACGAATTCACCGGACGGGTGGAAGCCCTGGAATTTGTGGAAGTCCGGCCGCGCGTCGGCGGATATCTGCAGGAAATCCACTTCGTCGAAGGGCAGATCGTCAAATATGGCGATCTGCTGTGCGTCATTGACCGGCGTCCCTTTGAAGCAACGGTGCATCGCGCCGAGGCCACCCTGCAGGAAGCGAAAGCCCATGAACTGCAGGTCGCAGCCGATCTGCAGCGGGCCCTGGCCGGGCTGGAAGACGCCAAGGCCCGCCTGGCTCTGGAAGAACAGCGATTCCGGCGCGCCTCGCAACTTGTGACCGACAATGCGATTCCCAAGGAAGAATACGACATTCGTCAGGCGTCCCTGCTGCAGGCCCGCGCCGGGGTGCAATCGGCCGAAGCCAATATTTCGTCTTCCGAAGCGATTATTTCTGCTGCGAAGGCGACCACCGGCAGTGCCGAAGCCTCGCTGGAAGCCGCGCAACTGGATTTGTTCTACACCGAGATCCGGGCGCCTGTCACCGGACGTGTGAGCAATCGTCTGGTCACCGTCGGCAACCTGGTCAGCGGCGGAGAAGCCGAGTCGACTCTGCTGACCACCATCGTGTCGCTCGACCCGATTCACTGCTACTTCGATACGGACGAATCGGCCTTTCTGAAATACCAGCGTCTGGCGGCCGAAGGCAAGCGGGAAAGCTCGCGCGATGTGAAGAACCCGGCCTATCTGGCTCTGGCCAATGAGTTTCCCCACTTCCCCCGGCAAGGGCACATGGACTTTGTCGACAACCGCATGGACCCGAACACCGGTACCATGCGGGGCCGTGCGATCTTCCGCAACCCGGACCTGAGCCTGACTCCCGGTCTGTTCGCCCGCATCTGCATTCCCGGCAGCGGAGTCTATGAGGCCGTGCTCATTCCGGATGCCGCGGTGAACAGCGATCAGTCCGACCGGTATGTCTTCGTGGTGGATGCCGACAACGTCGTGCGGCGGCAGAATGTCATTCTGGGGCCAAAATCCAGCGGCCTGCGTGTGATCCGCTCCGGTCTCGAAGGAAACGAATCTATTGTGATCGTCGGGCTGCAGCGGATTCGCGTCGGCTCCAAAGTCGTTCCCCAGGAAGAACAACTGCAGGCGAAAGACGAAGACGGGCTGCCGAATGACTATCGCCCGATCCCGAAACCGGAATGGATTCTGCGTCCGACCTATTCCGGCCTGCCGACCGGTTTGCAGGCTGATCAACTGGCCGAAGATCCCCATCCGCAGGGGAATGCCCTGGACCAGACACCTTGATGCCGGACTCCGCAAGGCGATGCTGAAATCTGTCCGGCTCCCTGGTGCATGCCAGGACAGTCTGCAGGGGCGTATGGTTTCATTCCCAGTTCTGTCAAAGTTGAATATCGATGCGTTTCGCACAATTCTTTATTGATCGACCGATTTTCGCTGCCGTGCTGTCGATCGTCATCGTGATTCTGGGATCGGTTTCCTACCTGTCACTGCCGGTCGCCCAGTACCCGGACGTGGTCCCCCCCACCATTGTGGTCCGGGCCAGTTATCCGGGTGCGAGCCCTGAGGTGATCGCCGCCACAGTGGCCACGCCGATCGAACAGGAAGTCAACGGGGTCGAAGACATGCTGTATATGTCTTCCCAGTGCACGACCGACGGCTCCATGTCGCTGACGATCACGTTCCGGCTGGGAACCGATCTCGACAAGGCCCAGGTGCTGGTGCAGAACCGGGTGGCCATTGCCGAGGCCCGCCTGCCGGAAGACGTTCGCCGACTGGGAATCACCACGCTGAAAGCCTCGCCCGACCTGCTGATGGTCGTGCACATGATCTCTCCGGACAAGACATTCGACCAGTTGTACATCGGCAACTATGCCATGATTCAGGTGCGAGATTCCCTCGCCCGCGTCGATGGCGTGGGCGATGTGAATGTCTATGGCCTGCGCGAATACAGCATGCGGATCTGGCTCGATCCGGAACGCCTGGCGCACCTGTCGCTGACTCCCGGAGACGTTGTCGCCGGACTGCGCGAACAGAACATTCAGGTGGCCTCCGGCGTGATCGGACAGCCGCCGATCCCCAGCGGGCAGGACTTTCAGCTGACTGTCAACACACTGGGCCGACTGCTGGATCCGGATCAGTTCGAAAATGTGATCGTCAAAACCGGCGAAGATCGGCGGATTGTCCGCGTGAAAGACATCGCCCGGGTGGAACTGGGAGCCCGCGATTATTCGGTCAATGCCTATCTGAACAATATCCCGGCCGTGGCCATTGTGGTGGCGCAGCGCCCTGGAACCAATGCTTTGAAGACCGCCGAAGGGGTCCGGGCGGCCATGGATCACACTGCGGCCAATTTTCCGCCGGGACTGGAATACCGCATCGTTTATGACCCGACCGTGTTCGTAAAAGAGTCGATTCAGTCGGTGCTGCACACGCTTTATGAAGCAGTCATTCTGGTGGTGATTGTCATTCTGGTCTTCCTGCAGAACTGGCGGGCCAGCGTGATTCCCCTGCTGGCGATTCCGATTTCACTGATCGGCACCTTTGCCGCCATGTCGGCGTTCGGATTCTCCCTGAACATGCTGTCGCTGTTCGGCCTGGTGCTGGCCATCGGAATTGTGGTCGACGACGCCATTGTGGTGGTGGAAAACGTCGAACGGCACATGGCCACCGGACTGAGTCCGCGAGCCGCCTCACACAAGGCCATGATCGAAGTGACCCCGGCCGTGATCGCCATTGCCTTCGGGTTGTCGGCCGTGTTCATTCCCACCGCCTTCCTGTCCGGAATCACCGGGCAGTTCTTCCGCCAGTTCGCCCTGACCATTGCCGTGTCGACCATGCTGTCGGCCTTTGTGTCCCTCACTTTGTCGCCGGCCATGTGTGCCATTCTGCTGCAGCCACACGGAGCCAAAAAAGACTGGTTCGGCCGGATCTGGGATTTTCTGTTCGGCTGGTTCTTTCGGCTGTTCAACCGGACATTCGATTTTGCCAGCAACGGCTATGCCCGGGCGGTCGGATCGGTCGTGCGGCGCGGGTTTCTGGGACTGACGATCTATGCCATTCTGATCGGAGCCACCTTCTGGGGCTTTCAACGCGTTCCGAACGGATTCATTCCGGCTCAGGACCGTGGATATCTGATTACCGCACTGCAGCTGCCTGACGGAGCATCGCTCGAACGGACGGACGAAATGATCCGTCGCGCCACGGATATCATCCTCGGGACCGAGGGGACCCAGTTCTGCGTGGAGTTTGCCGGCTTCTCCGGGGCCACCCGATCGAACAGTCCCAATGCGGCGGCCTGTTTTGTCGGCACGGCTTCTTCCGGCAGCAATGTGGAGAACGGATCTTCCTCAGGGCATTCCCATGACGCCAAAGCTCCCACGGCCATGGAACTGCTGGAAACTCTGCAGACGAAACTCAACGAGTTTCCGGAAGCACAGATCTTTGTGATTCCGCCTCCCCCGGTGCAGGGACTGGGAACCTCCGGGGGGTTCAAATTTGCCGTGCAGGACCGAGCCGCACGCGGTGCCCTGGCCCTGCAGGAGGCCACCGATCTGCTGATCGCCCGATGCCGGGAAACCCCGGAACTGGCAGGAGTATTCACCACCTATCGGGCTTCGACACCGCAGCTGTATGCAAACATCGACCGGGTGAAAGCCAACATGCTGAACGTGCCGCTGTCGAATATTTTCGATGCTCTGCAGGTGAATCTCGGCTCGGCCTATGTGAACGACTTCAACCTGTATGGCCGAACCTTTCAGGTGCGGGCCCAGGCAGAAGGAACCGCACGCATGGATGCCGATTCCATTCGTCTGCTGAAAACCCGAAACCGCAACGGCAGCATGGTGCCGCTGGCTTCGGTGCTGGATATCGAATGGCGCAGCGGACCTGATCGCGTGGTGCGCTACAACATGTTCCCGGCTGCGGAAGTTCAGGGCGGGGCCGCCCCCGGTTACAGTTCCGGACAGGCCATGGCAGCCGTAGAACGACTGGCCGCCGAAGTTCTGCCCCCTGGAATGACGATTGAATGGACAGACCTGGCCTTTCAGGAACGTCTGGCCGGAAACACCGCCATTTACATCTTCCCGTTGTGCGTGCTGTTCGTATTTCTGGTGCATGCGGCGGAATATGAAAGCTGGTCACTGCCGCTGGCCATTATTCTCATTGCTCCGCTGTGTATCCCATTCGCCCTGCTGGGAGTCTGGATGCGGGGCATGGACAACAATCTGATCACCCAGATCGGATTCGTGGTGCTGATCGGCCTGGCAGCCAAAAACGCCGTGCTGATTGTGGAGTTCGCCAAGCAGATGGAAGAAGAAGGCCGAAACCGGTTCGACGCCGCGGTCGAGGCCTGCCGGCTGCGTCTGCGTCCGATTCTGATGACCTCCTTCGCATTCATCCTGGGAGTGCTGCCCTTGGCGCGGGCGGTCGGTCCCGGCTTTGAAATGCGGCAGGTTCTCGGCACCGCCGTGTTCGCCGGCATGCTGGGCGTGACCGCCTTTGGGCTCTTTCTCACTCCCGTCTTTTATGTGGTCCTGCGGGGACTCACCGGCGGCCCGGTGCCAGGACATCGCGCTCATGCCCCGATCGACATGACGCCTGCACATGCCCCGGCTCACCCCCTTCCGGAACCGACACTGCACACCACAATCACCTGAATACCACCGTCACCTGACAGGAATCTGAGAGGGGAATTGGTTTACAAGCCGGCCCCTGGACAGGCATGATGAACAGCGCGTGCCAGGGCCCTTTTTCCCGGAACAGACAGGGGAAAAGTTTGAAGACAGCTTCCCAGAGAAACGTGTCTCGCAGGAAAAGGGACAGACATGCATATTCTGATGCTCGGTGCCGGGGCGATTGGAGGCTATTTTGGAGCCCGCCTGCTGTCGGCTGGACGCCCGGTCTCGTTTCTGGTTCGCTCACGCCGGGCAGAACTGCTCCGCCAGCAGGGATTGTCGATTCGAAGTGCTGCCGGCGACCTGCAGCTGAACGATCTGTCACTGATCGAAACCGGCGCACCGCTGGAGCCGTATGACCTGGTGATTCTGAGCTGCAAGGCCTATGACCTGGACTCGGCCATTGAATCTTTGCGCGGGGCGGTCGGCCCTGAGACCATTGTGCTGCCCCTGTTAAATGGAATGCGGCATCTGAAAAAGCTGGACGCTGCCTATGGTGCGGATCAGGTTCTGGGAGGAAGCTGTTTCATCTCCACCAAAGTCGTCAACGAGACGGTCATTGAGCATCTCAGCGACGTGCATGCGATTACGCTCGGTGCCAGAACTCCGACTCAGACCGGGCGGGCTTTCCGCGCGCTGCAGATTCTCGACGGCTGCGGATTCGAGGTGCGTTCCAGCGCGAGTATTGTGCTGGAGATGTGGGAAAAGTGGATTTTCCTGGCCACCATGGCGGGACTCACCTGCCTGTTTCGCGGAAAGATCGGCGAGATTGTGAGTGCCGGCGGCAGCGATGTCGCCCGTCAGCTGTATGACGAATGCCGGCAGATTGCGTGTGCCGCAGGCTATCAACCCCGTCCGGAAGCAGTGGACTTTGCCCTGCAGCGGCTGACCCAGCCCGGCTCGCTGATTGCCGCCTCGATGCTGGGAGACATCGAACGGAACGGCCCGACAGAAGGAGAACACATTCTGGGGGATCTGCTGAGCCGCTGCCCGGCCCCTTTGCTGTCTCAACTGCGCATGCTGCCGCTGGCCGTGCTGCACCTGCAGGTGTATGAGCTGAAAAGGCAAAAACCACTGCAGGGAGATCAGTAAGCAGCTCGAATCTCAACCGGGAGACAGGCTGTCACTTGCGATGTGGATGACGCCTCTGCAAAAGCGTCTGCAATGCCAGAAATGCAATGCCAGAAAGAAGTGGCCTGGCCATTTCCTGGCATTCTATCAGTAGACGTTCCGGAATGATTTCAATGCCCCTGACAAAGCCAATGCCCCTCATTCTTCCAATGGCGCGGCCAGTCCTATTTCATCGTGTCATGAGACCATTTTCATGGTTCTGGTGCAGGCGAATGGGCGCGATTCACCGCATGAATCCCCATTTGATCGCCTGCGGAACCCGGAAGACCCATTCCGAAATTGCTCGAGATCGCGAAAAGACCAGGGCCTGGCGAGGCAGATTGGTTGAGCAAAGTCCGTGATCAGCAGTGGCTCTCAACCGACTTGTGACTCTGCATTCAAATGGAACCTGCATCATTCAAGCGGCGTTCGCAGTATCACATTGTCGACTTTCGCGGCCTGACTGCACCGGCATGTCGACGAGAAAAGTGGCGGGACAATGAATTGAAGACTGCACAACTCAACCAGTGAAGCACTGTGCCCGTCCACAAAAAACTGGTCGCGATAGAAATCAAGGAATCGGATGGGGACCCGTTCCCAATGACAATGCAATGAAGAATTGCCGCGAGAGTGGCCAGAACAAAAGTGATCTGACGCTGCCGAACGATTCGTGTGCCGTATCGAAAGTCCTGGTTTTGAGATTCCATAGCAAGTCCCCCCTCCCCTTCCAGGAGCCGAGGATCGACAAGACGAGACACATCCACACAGCTGGCAACACAGGGTGAACGGCGATGTTCACCCCATCGGGCTCCAGGATGAAGTTTCGACATGCGGAAGCCATTCCCGAGTCCAGGCGGTTCCCTACTCGGCGGCCAGTTCTCTCAGCGGGGCACGAGGACCGACAGTGCTGCGTCCCAGCACGATCAACACACCTTCCACCAGCATCATGATTGCCAGCAGCACCAGCACCACGGCAATCCAGGGGACCGGGTTGGCGGTGATTCCATTCTGAAAGTGTGACCTGATCATTCCGACCAGTGCCCAAATGCTCATGACCGACATCAGAACCATGGGAATTCCCGTGACGAACCAGACCCAGACGGCATGCCGGGTGCGCCACAGCCAGATCGTCACCCCGAGCAGGGTAATGGCCGCCAGCAGCTGATTGCTGGCCCCGAACAGTTCCCAGAACGTGCGCCAGATCGGCACGCGCCGCCCGGCGGCATCGGTGGTGGACTTGAAGACGAACATCATTGGCACCCCGGTGGTGACAATGGTGCCCAGCCAACGGCCTTTGGCGCCCTGCAGGCCTGTCAGCTCCTGAATAATGAAGCGGCCCAGCCGGGTGCAGACATCGAGCGTGTCATAGACAAATGTCGTAAAGGCCATCAGCGCGAAAGAGACCCCGATGGCGGCCGGCACATTGACCGTTTCCAGAAAGCTGCCGATTCCCCGGGCATAAATAAAGTTCGGCCGCGGGTTTTTGACCAGTTCATGATCTCCGGAAAGCACCATCACACAGCAGAGTGAAATGATGGCGACCATGGCTTCGAGCAGCATGCTGCCGTACCCGATGACCTTGGCTTCCGACTCGTTTCGCAGCTGTTTGGACGTCGTGCCTGAAGCAATGAGCGAGTGGAACCCGGAACAGGCCCCGCAGGCGATTGTGATGAACAGCATGGGGGCCAGAGTTTCCCCGCTGGCGGTCGTCCAGCCTGTGAAGGCCGGCAACTCGATCGGCTTGCCGCCGGCGATCAGACCAATGGCTCCCGCTCCCAGGGCCACAAACAGAAAGTAGCCTCCCAGTTGTCCGCGAGGCTGCAGCAGCAGCCACAGCGGCACCACAGAAGCCACCGCACAATACAGCAGAAGGGCCACATCCCAGACCGTATGGGCGAGTGCTTCCGAATCGGCAGCCGCCAGCCCGGGACGGAAGTGACGGATCATGGCCGCCACATCAAAGGGAATCCATTGTCCGGCGACAATCGCCACGCCGATCAACGGCAGGAAAATCAGCGTGGCCCAGCCCATCGACAGTTTGGTGTACCGCATCAGCACGCCCATGATGACCGGCAGCAGCAGATAGAGCAGTGATGAGGTGGCAATGCCGGCCCCGGTCACAATTTCTCCGCTCTCCAGTTCCTGCCGGCCGACGAACGAGGCGGCGGTGATATCCGTGAACGCGACAATGATGTAAACGAGAGCCAGCCAGATGAAGATGAGAAACAGCAGGAAAGCCCGCTGGCTCATATTTTCGCGCACCACTTCGGCAATCGATTTTCCCTGATGACGCACCGAGGCCACCAACGCGGTGAAGTCGTGGACACCGCCGATAAAAATCGAGCCGAAGAGAATCCACGCCAGGGCCGGAGCCCAGCCGAAGGCCGCCCCGGCAAGAATCGGACCGACGATCGGGCCGGCCGCCGCAATGGCCGAAAAATGCTGACTCAACAGCGGGCCGGCTTCCAACGGGGAATAATCCAGATCATCCCGCAGCCGATAGGCCGGTGTCGTGGACTTCGGATCCAGCTGCAGCAGACGGGCCAGCAGCGAACCATACACCCGGTAGGCCACCAGCAGAATGACTGCCGAGACGAGAACAATGGTGACCATCATGATGCGCAGATCCTTTACAGTTCCCGGCGAACACCGGCAGTTCAATTCGCAGAAGCCATGATTTCGGAGCCTGTTCCCGGGCTCCCCCTTACTGGGCTCCCATTACTGGGCATTGCCGGGCGTTTCATCCGGCGATGTCTCCGACTGCACGGCATCGGTCGGCACGGTCAGTTCGGCCACCGGAATGTTTGCCGCATCGGCTTTTTTTGTCCATCCCAGGCTGTCAGCGGTGGTCAGCACCGCAATGAACGTGAAGAAGCATCCGGCTGTCACCAGAGCCGCGCGACGCCACCAACTGGGCCGAATCTCTTTCGGCAGCAGAATGGTATTCACCGCCAGAACATGGAAACAACTGAAGCCCAGGGCATAATTATACAGATTTGTAGTCCAGACAAGCAGCCGGTCTCCCTTGACCAGATTCAGCATGACCAGAGCCAGCAGGGCATAGCCGCACAGCGAACCGAAATAGAGCCGTCCGATCCAATGGGTGTCCCAGGTCCGCAGGCGTGGGCTGGCGGTCCAGTAAACATCGACCCAGCGCCGCAATGCGCCATCGGTCGTCATGATGGCAGAGGTTCCGAGCACCAGAAATCCGCAGAACAGCGTCAGATTCCAGAACAGCGGCCCCAGTGCCGGCCCGACCGCATCAGACACTCCGCCGGCGGTCATGGCCGCAGCAAGCCATTTGTCTTTCGGCACCACTCCCCGGGGCAGAAACTGCACCGACAGCATGCTGGGCAGCGCCATCCCCAGAAAGCAGGCCGGCATCCAGACCAGCAGTTGTTCCCGATGCACATGCCGGACCCAGCCGAACCAGCGTTTCAGCGAAGCAGGCGTCACCCGAAAGACTTTGCCCACGTGAGACAGTTTGATGGAGTGCCCTCCCACAATGCTGGGAATCGCTCCAACTTCTTTCCCCATTCCCCAGCCCTGGTCACGGGTGAAATTGCTGATCGGCGTATTGGTCAGACCGCCGTTCCCGGCGATAGCCGCCATGGCAGCCACCAGCCCGACCATCGAAAAGTCAATCGGCGGCAGCGAATGTCCTTGCCAGAGTTCCCAGGGAACATTGAGCAACTGCGAAGGCCCGCCCGGTGTGGCGGCCTGGAACGGAATCGTGCCGAAGGAGATAAACCCGCTGCCAATTTCGCGCCAGGTGTCGAACGTCGAATATCCCAGGGCCAGAAACATCAGAAACCCCATCACGACAACCAGTTTGGCGCTCATGATGTATTTCAGCGAACTGTAAACCTTACCGCCGAAAATCAACGGCAGCAGCGTGAGAAACAGAATGCCGCAGCCGACCAGCCGGAGCATGGCATCGTCTTTGACCGGATCAGGCATCCGGCCCAGAAAGATTCCGGTCAGCGGAATGGCGGCATTCGAACACAGATACGGCAGAAATGAGCCGAAATCGAGCAGCAGATACAGGAACGGCCAGAATATCGGGCCCGGCAGAATGCGGAATTTCCCGGTAAAGATCGGTTCCCCGCAATAAAGTGTGTAACGACTGATCTCGATGTTGTAGATCACCTGCCCGATCACGCTGAGCGTGGCCAGCCAGAGCAGAGCCCCTCCATATTTGGCAGTCACGAGCGGGCCGGTGAGCCATTCTCCCCCGCCAACCGCGGCGGCTCCCATGACCAGCCCGGGACCGATCAGCAGCGGAATCTGACGCCACCCGAAAACCGGGGCCGTCCCCAGTTCTCCGGTCGTCCAGCGGGGCATTTGCTTCGAACCAGGATAAGGGGCCTCCCAGTGCTCTGGTTCCTGTTCAGCAGTCACGTTGGCCGTCTTTTCGGCGGACTCATCGGTCGTCACGTTCGAAATCCCCTGCACTTCCCACTTCGACAACAGTCCAGAGCAGTCTGACAGGCCGGCGCACCGTCCCTGAAGACAGGCAAGTCTGCCAGACTATGGGAGAACCTCACAAAAACCGTGCGACATTGGCAGCGCAGTTCGTCAGCAGACCCGGTCCGCCCTGCTCAAATCCCCCCTTCTCAACGCATCCACTTTGGAAAATGTGTCCCCTGCCCGCAAGGGCACGCCCTGAGTTTTCCGTCCGCAACCGGGATTCCCTGTCCAATCCTGCGGCCTGGCCACAATCTGACAGCCAGATGACAGGATCTGAGTCCGGCCTCATGACGATTTCGACAGAAATCTCTACGATTTGAACGCTTGCCCTGATTCATATGATGATGCCCGTTCTGGCAGAACAGGTTGTGCCTGCCGGAAACTGCCCGAAACAGACAGACATCCTTCCCTTCAGGTCTCCCTGCTGCTCCAACCGCGGATCCGGTTCAGGATCGGCCCGGGCCGGAGAGCAGGCCTTCGCAGATCTGACATGACAGGCCCGCTCTCATGACACTGCCCTCTGCCCCTGGTTTTTCCGGGACACGCCCCCGTTGGAAACAGTCCCGCTGGAAACAGCCCCACTGGAAACCGTTCAGCCGAAAACGGCCCGGCTGGATGCCCACGCTGTTTTGCCTGGGCATGCTCTGGAGCCTGCTGCCCAGAACCGGAACAGCAGCAGACCCGACCGCGGCCAGGCAGGTCCCTGCCGGCACGGCCTCAGGCGAGACACGTTCAGACCCGGCACGTTCAGGCTCAACACCTGGGCAGGCAGCGGGTCAGGCCTATGTCTTCGCCTATTTCAACACAGGCAAGTCCGGCGAATCGCAGGGCCTGCAACTGGCCTACAGCCATGACGGGCTGGACTGGATGGCGATCCCTGCCCCGGACGGGACCTTTCTGAAGCCGACCGTTGGAGGAAAACTGCTGCGTGATCCGTCTATCGTGGCCGGTCCCGACGGCATCTTCCACATGGTCTGGACCACCGACTGGTGGCGGCACGGTATCGGGCTGGCGCACTCGACCGATCTGATTCACTGGTCCACACAGAATTATCTGGACGTCATGCACGACTTCCCCGGCACGCTCAACTGCTGGGCACCGGAAATCACCTATGACGCCGACCGGCAGACCTATCTGATCTACTGGGCCTCGACCATCCCGGGTGCCTTTCCGCAGACCGAAGCCAGTGGAGATGAAATCAAAGCTGCCAAAGCCCGGGCAAACCATCGCATCTATCTGACCACCACGCAGGATTTCAAAACCTATACCCCGACACGGCTCCTTTATGACGACGGCTACAATGTGATCGACGCTTTTATCACGGCCGATCCGCAACGGCAGCGTTTCGTCATGGTCCTGAAAGACGAAACCCGCTTTCCGGTTCCACATAAAAATCTGCGGCTGGCCTTTGCGTCTCATCCGGAAGGCCCGTGGAGTCCCGGCACGCCCCCCTTTTCACCGGACTGGGTGGAAGGAGCCGCCATCCTGAAAGTGGGCGACCGCTGGCTGCTTTATTTTGATGCCTATACACGACACCGCTACGAAGGACTCTCCACGACCGACTTCGAACACTGGACTCCGATCACCGATCAGCTGATGATGCCGGACGGCATGCGGCATGGAACTCCCTTTCCGGTCCCGGAAGCGGTGTTACAGAAACTGCTGAGCGCCGCCCCGGCCCAGCCGTGACGCTCCCCTTCTCCCCCGGCCAGATCCAGACGCCGCCCGAACAGCATCTGCACAGACAGCATCTGCACAGACAGCATCTGCACAGACAGCATCTGCACAGACCGATTCTGCACAGACCGATTCTGCACAGACCGATTCTGCACAGACCCTGGCGACAGCAGCAGTGCCTCTGCAACCGGGACCGGCCGGCCGGCAGCTTTCACAAATCTTTCCTGATGCGGGTTGACAGAAACTGCCGAAAACACGACTGTTCCGCCGCAACGCCACCAGTGAGCCCGAGGCTGCCCTGCAGCAGACTGTCTGACCGAGAAACATTCGCGGCTGACGGGTCAGAGCGTTGATCGAGTCCACAAACCCTTCGCAGACTTGTTCGCCAGAGGACCAACAAATCGCGTAGGCCGCAGTCATCCAAGGCCATGCCAGACATGACCTGACTGTCGCCTGTCTCGCAGCAGTTCCTGACTGCGCAACAGGCGAAGGGTTTGAATTCACGCAGGCTGGGTAAGTCAGGGACTTGCCCAGCCTGTTTCTTTGCGCTCCTGCGGACAGCGAGCCTCTGCCTGCTCAGGCTTCAGGTCCCGGCAGTTTCCAGAACAGAGAATGCGTCCCCTCTTTCCGGGAACCTGTTCTTGTTCGCTGATCCGCAATTGACGACGACATGGCAATCAGGCATGATTGCATCAGCCGTTGTCGATACAACCATCTGTCGCGATGCCCTGCTGGCATTCAAGGAGGAATTTCCATGACAAATCAGGTCACCCGCTCGCCGGCTTCGACATACTCCGAAGAGCTCCTCAGCAAAGAAGCCCTGCGACTGGAAGCCGCGCTGCAGCGGCTGGAACAGCGCCTCGCCCGCCAGACATCCGGGCGCATTCAGGATCTGCGCATCTGCGCCACCGACGATGGCATCATCCTGAGCGGTCGCACCTCGACCTATTACATGAAGCAGCTTGCCACCCTGATCGCGGCAGAAGACACCGAACTTCCCCGTCTTCAGAATTCCATCGAAGTGATTTAGAGCCGCGAACAAAACCGCTCAAACGATGAAAATTTCCTTTCCACGAGCGGATCGCGGAAGGTTTTGTGAGTGGCTCTTAGAGCCGGTGGCTCAGGCCTGGGCCCGCCGGCTGCCTGCGTTTTTGTGCGTATTTCACTTGATGAAACGCAACTTGCCGCATGGCGGAACGATGTCTTCTCAGTGCCCATTTCCAGTGCCCATTTCCAGTGCCCATTTCCAGTGCCCATTTCCAGTGCCCGCGCAGCATCCGGTCTTTCAGGAGAGCGCAGTGCCTGAACCCGGCCAGCCATGCCTGATCTGGCAGAGCCAAGCCCTGTCCACTTCCGGAAGTCACGTCCTGAAGAACAGACCGACGAGCAGGGCATGTTCCCGACCGGGAGGCACTGCTATGATTCGGGCATGCCAACACTGCATATTCATCTCCTTCCGTCGCTGCTCAACTCCAGTGAGCTTTCCGAATCCGTCTGCGTCATTATCGACGTGCTGCGTGCCTCCTCGACGATGATCCACGCTCTGGGTCAGGGGGCACAGGGAGTGATTCCCTGCCTGAATGTGGAAGATGCCCACGCAGCCGCCCAAAATTTTCCCGCCGGCACCTGCCTGTTCGGGGGGGAACGGCACGGACAGCTGATCCCGGGCTTCGACCTCGACAATTCCCCGCTCAGTTATGCTCCTGAAACTGTGAAAGACAAAACCATTGTCTTCACAACCACCAACGGCACACGTGCGCTCTGGGAATGCCGGAGCGCCTGGCGAATTGTGATCGGAGCCTTTGTCAATCAGACGGCCTTGATTCAACAACTGGAGCAGATGGAACGCGACGTCCATCTCGTCTGTGCCGGAACAGACGGCAGACTGACCGCTGAAGACATTCTGTTTGCCGGTGCAGTGGCGACACAGCTGCAGGCCCGTCGCCCTGGGTTCTGGACACCGGGCGGAGTGCAGACTGCACTGGCCAGTGACTTCTACCAGATGCGCAGTACCAGTCCGGAACAATTTCGGCAGGTATTCTTCGAAAGCGCTGGCGCCGTGAATCTGCAGGAGCTGGGAATGACGGCCGACATTGAGCGCTGTCTCGAACGCGACCTGTTCGATTGCGTGCCGGTCTGGGATGCGGCGACCGGCCTGCTGACCTGAATTCCCGCCGAAGTCTCCCCTCACAGAGTTTCCCCTGGAGTTCCCCGGGGCCGGAACGATCCGTCCCGAGACATCGAGACATTCGCCCCCTGGGTGCGAAACAGGGTCAGGCGACCTTATCGTGGAGTTTTCAAGCCCCCGAAGCGGCGTTCCCGTGAGGCAAAGTCGCGCAGGGCCGATTGCAGGCCTGCCTGTCGAAAATCGGGCCACAACGTCTGGGTCACCCAGATTTCGGCATAGCTGATCTGCCAGAGCAGGAAGTTGCTGATCCGCATTTCCCCGGCCGTGCGAATCACCAGGTCCGGATCGACCATTCCGGCCGTATACAGGTGATCGGAAATGGTCTGCTCATCCAGACTGGCCGGATCCAGATCTCCATCCCGGGCTTTTTCCGCCAGTCGCCGGACCGCTTCAACAATTTCGTCGCGGGCACCATAGTCCAGTGCCAGGCACAGCCGCATGCCGGTGTTCCCGCGACTCATGTCGATGGTCGTCTGCACTTCCCGCAGCACATCGGACTGCAGGCGGTCCACCCGGCCAATGGTGCAGAAGCGCAGATTCTGACGCATGATTTCTTCGCGTTCCGCCACGACAAACCACTGCAGCAGGCTCATCAGCAGATCCTGCTCGAGCCGGGGACGCTTCCAGTTTTCACTGCTGAAGCAATACAGCGTCAGTTGTTCCAGCCCACAGCGTGCGGCCTCTTCCACCACCGCGCGGACACTGTCCACGCCCCGGCGGTGCCCTTCGATCCGAGGAAGTCCCCGGCTTTGCGCCCAGCGGCCATTGCCGTCCATAATGATCGCGACGTGACGCGGCAATCGGGCGGGAGCCAGCCCCTGTGATGCAAGCTCTTCAGCTGTATATGGATTCTGGACGGGCACGTTGCAACGGCTTCGATCGTTCGATGGTTCAAATGGAAGACAGCCAAGGCCATTGTGACGGAATCAATTTCGCCCGGCAATGAACTGCCTGGCAGGAATCCGGGAACGTCCCGATTGACCAGCCAGGGAATTCCGCCAGAAAAATCCGGCTTCGGCCATTCCCTGGCCCAGCCGCCCGGATTCCCTTTCCCGCAAGTTTCCTTCGGTCAGGAAGATTCCTTATGATGGAGCCGGTTGCTCTGGCCGGGGCCTGCGCAGCACGCCGGTTTCCTGATGAAACGTCGCTGGTCGCGTGGCGGAACGCGGTCCAGGCGGGAGTGAGGCCGTCCAGCCGCAGCGACGGCTGATCCCAGGTGTGCCGGTCGCGACCAAAATGCGGCGTCCCCGCACACATTTCATCCAGACCCTGTCGACGGTCGGGGCATGCCGTCGTCGACCTTGGATCAACGCGCCTGTGAAAATCATTTCCCGACAGCCTTCGCCGCGGAGACCGTCTGCCTTGTCCCTGTTGTTCAGGCCATCATGGGCCCCGGCACGTCTGATTTCAGGATTCCTGCTGTGCCTGCTGTGTGCCGCCATGCTGGCCGTCGGGCCGAACCGGGCCATGGCCACGGAACGGCCAGTCATCGAGATCACGAATCTGCAGGCAGGTTTTGCCGGCGCATTCAAAGTGGGGCGCTGGACCCCGGTGCAGTTCACCCTGTCGGCATCCGGCCCGATCGAAGTGGTGCCGGTGATCAGAACGGCCGATCCTGATGGCCGCGCCACCTATCAGCCGCTGGCGCCGGTGCAGCTCGACAAAACACTCCGGTCCGTGCAGGGGGTCTTTCGATCCGGACGGCTGGATGGATCGATTCAGATCCTGATCTTCCCCCTGGAATGGACCGACAGTTCAACACCCCTTCGGCAGCAGACGCTGCGCGTGGGAGATCAGACCGCGCTGCGGGCCCTGCGGCAGTCGACACAGTTCTGGCTGGCCGCCGGAAAACATCGCTTCTTCTCCAAGGGATTCGAACGCTGGAACCTGGGCAAACAGGAAGTTCTTCGTATTTCAGAGCTTCCGGAAGAGCAATTTGCCCCCTGGTCACCGGATGTACTGGACGGTGTGGATGCCCTGGTGCTGCATGGTGACGTTTCTCTTTCTGATGAGTCCTCGCTGGCGATTCGGGACTGGGTCAGACAGGGAGGCCGCTTGATCCTGCCCATTGGGGAAACACTTCCGGCCCTGACCGCCGGTCCCCTGGCCCGATGGCTGCCTGCAGTGCCGAAAGATCAGATTGAAATCAATAAGCTGAGCGGCTTGAACGAACTGGTTCCCCGCAGCAGCACCCTGCGGACTCTGACCAGCCTGCCGGCGGTGCGTCTGGAGCGGTCCATGGGGACCGTGATCGCGACCGGCCTGTCGGAACCGCTGGCGATCCGTTCGGCTTATGGCGCAGGCATGGTGACCCTGCTGGCTATCCGCCTGGAAGCCGAACTGTTCACCAACTGGGAATCGGAATCGCAGTCCCGACTGGCATCCCTGCTCGCCGGGCTCCCGGATCCGGCGGAAGCGGCTCAAAATGCCCAGGCCCGTTCCGATGCCGCCGCCGAACTGAATCCTGCCGCGGTCACCGATCTGCAGATGCAGTTGAACCAGAGTCTCGACCATTTTTCCGGCATCCGCCGTTCCAGCCACTGGAACGTGATGGGATGGATCGCTCTGTTCGGTCTGATCATTGGTCCGCTCGACTATTATCTGGTCACCCGCGTCTTCAAACGCCCGGAATGGACCTGGATCACTCTTCTCGGCTGGACCGGTCTCGCCGCCGGCCTCGCCGCCAGCCGGGCCGATGCCCTGAATGCTCATCCTTCGACCGCCCGGCAGATTGATCTGGCGACTCTCGACCTGGAAACCCGGCAACTGGAAACATGCAGCTGGTACGGTTTCTACAGCGATCACAGCCAGCGTGTCGCCCTGCAGGCGGAACCGGTTCCGCAGACATTTGGCCGATCCGACTGGAAAGATGCCCGCCTGATCACGGAATGGATCGACCGTCCCGGCGAAGGCTTTCGTGGAATGTATCGCAGCGGCGGCATTGACACCGCACAGCCGGGATATCAGTTTCGCACCGACCGAACCGGCATCGAAAACCTGCCGATTGAAATCTGGTCCACCGGGTCGCTGGGCAGCAGATGGTCGGCCCCCCTGGATACACAGCTGCCGGTGGACGCCGAACTCGTGGAGACCGGCATCAATCGGATCGCCGGCACCATTCGGCATCACTTTCCCGGCGAGTTGACCGACTGGCTCATCGCCTACGACAGCTTCGCTTATTTCAATCGTGCCGGAGGCTCGCAGCAGTCAGCCCCCTGGGCTACGGATCAGGAACTCAACCTGTCGCAGGCCAGTTCCATTCTTCTGCGAGGGCGTCTGCTGACGATGATCGAACACCTGGCATCGGCCGAAAAGACCCGGGAATCGGGGGAAGCCGAAATGCGACGCGAGGCCTATGACCCATTGAATACCGACCCGACCATGATCGGTCTGACCGCCAGCTTTTATCGTCTGCTGGGGGGCGAGAACTATACCGGACTGCAGAATGAATCGCTGTCCCGGTTCGATCTGTCCGGACACCTGCAACTGCACCGTGCGGTGCTGTTTGGCAGACTCAAGCTGCCGGCCACACACTTCACCGTGAACGGGAAGTCCCTTCCGGTGGAAGAACAGTCTGTGCTGGTGCGTGTCATTCTGCCGGTGAAGCCTTCAGATCGATCGTCCGATGCTCCTCCGCCAACCGATATTTTGAACTATCGCCGATAAGGTTCTGATCAGACATTGCCCGGGCTTCAGCCTGTCCGCGTTCTCTGGCCCGAACGCAGACAGGTCGATGACCTCAGAATCATTTCGCTGAAAAAACGCCGGGCACATCCACTGAGTTTCCATTTTCCCCCTGAATTGCCGGTCTGGATGATTTTCCGTGATTGAAACCATCAAGCTGACCAAGCGGTATGGCGATCTGATCGCCGCCAATGAAATTACCCTGTCGCTGAAAGACGGAGATGTCTTCGGGTTTATCGGGCCCAACGGGTCCGGAAAAACCACAACGATGCGGATGATTGCCACCCTGCTCAGCCCGGACTATGGCGAATGCTATGTCTGTGGCCAGTCGATTTATTCCAAACCCCAGGAGATCCGCCGGATGGTCGGCTACATGCCCGACTTTTTCGGCGTGTACGACGACATGACGGTGATGGAATACCTGGAATTTTTCGCATCGGCTTATCGCATTAACGGCCCGGCCCGCCGCAAGGTGTGCGAAGATAAACTGGAACTGGTCGACATGGGCTTCAAACGAAATGCCTATGTCAGCCAGCTGTCACGCGGGCAGACACAGCGTGTCGGCCTGGCCCGGACCCTGCTGCACGACCCACAGGTGCTCCTCCTGGATGAACCGGCCAGCGGACTCGACCCGCGAGCCCGAATCGAAATGCGCGGGCTGCTGCGCCGGCTGGGCTCCATGCGCAAAACTGTCATTGTTTCCAGTCATATTCTTCCGGAACTCGCCGATGTCTGCACCCGAGTCGGCATCATTGAAAAAGGGGTGATGCTGCACGATGGCTATGTGGATGACGTGATGCGGCAGGCCCGACAGGCCATTCTGCTCGAAATCAAAGTTCTGGAACGACCGGAAGAAGCCGCCCGGGTGCTCGAACAACTGCCAGATGTTGCCGAGGTCGGCATGGCCGGCGAACTGATTCGCGTCACCCTGAATTCAGGAGTCGAAGATTACACCCCTTTGGTCCCTGCCCTGCTGAATGCCGGCTTTCGACTCAAACAGTTCCGGGAAGAAGAAGTCAACCTGGAAACGGCCTTCATGCGGCTGACGATGGGCAAGCAGCAATAAGCCCTGCGATCAAGAATGCCCCGCTGGGGGGACAGGTCGCGTTCCGTTCTGCGGCACGCGACGTTTTCTCAGGGCACGAGGCATCGGCGAGTCCACCCGGCCAGAGTCACTGGCTTCAGCTTTCGCTGGAAGGAGCTTCCGACCAACTCCCCGGAGACGTTTCATCGCGGCGGAACCAGTAATAAATTCCGGCGATGACTCCCAGCGACAGCATGAAAGTCAGAATGAGTGCTCCCCAGGGAATGCGCCGGTCCGGGCCCGCCTGGCGAATACTGTTCTGGGCAAACTCCGCCATCCGGCGCACTTCTTCGTCGGCATCCTGCTTCTGCATCTTCACGAGAACGGGAAGACGTCCGGACGCAGACGCTCCGGCGGTTCCCAGTCCCTGCGCGGCGGCGGCACGGATGCGGGCGTTTTCGCTGCCGGTCAGATCGGTCAGTTTCTGCAGACTCTCGGAATCCCGGGACGCCATTTTCCCCAGCGAGTCGATCGCCGCAATCTGCAGCGGTTCGTTGCCGCTCTGCAGAGCCTGCATCCAGAGTCCTTTCCAGCGCGGACCGGAACTGTCACGAGTCAGCATCAGCAGCACGTTCCCCAGCAGGGAAACCGCCAGCAGCCCCACCAGCAGCCGATTGGCGTTCCACGAGACGGCCGGCATGGACATGACCGGCATCTGCACGGTCCGTGCCTGCTCGTGACCCTGCGACTCTTTCAACGGAATGTGATATCCCGTCGGATAGTTTCCATGCCGCTCCGAACGGACAGACACCGTCACCGTCTGGTGAATGCTTTTCAGTTCCCGGGCGACAGCCGCCGCCGATTCATAACGGGCTGCCGGGTCCTTCTCCATCAGCCGGAGAATGATGCGTTCCATCTGGATCGGAAGATCAAAAACCTTCTCACTGGGACGCGAAGGCGGAGTGAAGCAATGCAGATGAAGTGTTGCTCCCGGGGTCTCTCCGAAGAACGGCACTTCGCCGGTCACCAGTTCATACAGCACACATCCCAGCGCATAGAGATCCGTCCGCGACGTAATATCCTGCCCCCGGATCTGCTCCGGAGCCATATAGAGAAAAGTCCCGGCGGTTTTGCCGGTAGCGGTGATCTTTCTGGCCGCCAGCACGCTGGCCAGCCCGAAGTCGCTCAATTTCAGTTCACCGGTACTGGTCAGCAGAAAGTTGCTCGGTTTGACGTCCCGGTGAACCACTCCCTTGCTGTGTGAACACTCCAGCGCTTCACACATCTGCAGGCCATATTCGACCACCTGCTCCCAGGGAAGTTTGCCTTTGGCCTGCAACTGGTCTTCCAGAGAGCCGCCTTCCAGCAGTTCCATCGCATAGAAGCGGCGCTTGTCCTCACAGACTCCGCCAAAGCAGCGAACAATGTGCGGATGACGCAAGGTTTTCAGAACTTCCAGCTCCCGTTCGAAGCGGACGAGAGCGGTTTTATCGGCCACGTCGGCCGGCACCATTTTCAGTGCCACCTGCCGGTCATTGACGACATACCGGGCACGGTACACAACACCCATGCCTCCTTCGCCAATCTGTTCCAGAATCTCAAACGGCCAGATCCAACGGGAATGTGCCTGCGGTTGTGGAGAAGGTGTCGACATGGAACGCCTCTATGGTGCGGCATCCGGGAGGCCGGCGTTCTGCCAGCCTGTTCCCTGTTCCGTATTCGGGGGGAGTCAACTGCGGGGCAGGATTCGATTGCTCAATTTCACTTTCATCAGGGATTCAACAGACCTCACACGTTCTTCAGTGCTCTGTCCGCCTGAGCGGGCAGGTTTCCATTCCCGGCAGAACGCTGAAGAGCCTGCCTGCCGCTGAAGCCGATCTTCCGGTCGCGGCAGGCTCTGATTCCTGTTGTACAAATATCCATGAGCGGGAGACAATCGCAAACATCCCCCTCTTTTCCGTGTCATGTTCCCCTTTGATCGAAAATGTGCGCAACCCTGCCACGCAGGCATGTTTGTGCCGGCATTCACGGTGCTGATATTCACCAGCCTGATATTCACCAGCCTGATATTCACCAGGCTGACATTCACCGGGCCGGAGACCGTGATACCATTCCCGTTCTGCTCCCTCCCGGAAATGTCTGCTCCAGATTGGCCTGCTGAATGAAACTTCGCCGCATTCCTGAAGATTTTGAAGTCTTCGAATACAACACGCTCCCGGTCGGAGGACGTGGAGAATTCGCGGTTTATGAACTGCAAAAGACAGGCTGGACGACCCTGGATGCTCTGGATCGCATCGCCCGGGAACTCTCCATCCCCAGGTACTGCATCTCTCATGCCGGACTCAAAGACCGCCATGCGGTCACATCGCAATGGATTACAATTCGGCGTGGTCCCCGCACGAATTATGCGAATTCCGGCTTTTCCCTGAAATATCAGGGACAGGCTTCCCGCGCTGTCACATCCAGCGATATTGCGGCCAACCGATTCACCATTGTCCTGCGAGATCTGCCGGCCGGTGAACAGGCCGCACTGGAAACGGCACTCGAAGACATTCGCGGCCGCGGCATTGCAAACTATTTCGATGACCAGCGATTCGGTTCGTGGATTCCTGACCAGGGATTCATTGCCGAACCCTGGATTCGGGGAGACTATGAAGAGGCGTTTCGCCGGGCCTTTGCCGCACGACACCCGGAAGACGATGCCGCCGAACGAACAGAGAAAGAGATTCTGCTGGAGCACTGGGGAGACTGGCCCACCTGTAAACAGCTTCTCACCCGTTCGCATCGCCGGAGCATTGTGACCTATCTGTGCGATAAGCCGCTGGATTTCAAAGGTGCCTGGGCGCGGGTGAATGCCGAACTGCGCGGACTCTATCTGTCCGCCTTTCAAAGCCATCTATGGAATCAGATCGTCAGTGATTTTTTTGCCCTGTCTGCTCCCCCGGACGAGAGGTTCGAAATTCACCTCAAATCCGCCACTCTGACGACGCCCGGAAGTTCCGGCAGTCACAAGTCTTTGAAAGCGGAGGGCAATCTCTGTCCGCTGCCTTCGGCCCGCGTGGCACTGGCCGCGTTCCCGAATCCGGAACAGGCTGCCGCGACGCTCAGTCGACTGGGATGGAGCCTGCCGGACCTGAAGGTGAAATTCCCGCGTGACCGGTTCTTTTCCCGGCAGCAGCGTCCGATGCAGACCATGCTTCCGGATCTCAGTGGATCATTCGCCCCCGACGAACTGACTCCTGGCCAACTCAAATGGACGCTGCGATTTCAGCTTCCGCGCGGCTGTTATGCCACGATGGTGATCAAACATCTGCTGACCCGCGCCAGTGGTGCGTGCCTGTCCTCGCACACTCTGCCCGTGGACGAATGACATCCTTTTTTCCTGCAGAGTGCATGACCGGGCCTGCGCCGCAGCCGGCTCGCCTATGGCTCCCCGGCGGCTGCAGAAAACGGCACTCCCGAATCATGCCTGGAATCCTGCCTGAAGAAAAAAGCAGGGCCAGCGGCAGCGGCCATGACGGAGGTTGCATCGGGGCAACATGCCATATTACGAAGACCTGACAGGCCTGTCCCGAAACTTCTGTTTGATGGGACAGCTCTGCAACGTCACAGTAGATTTCCCCAAAAACGGGGATTAAACTCAGGCTGGTGAAGACATGAAGACCGCAGCCGCAATTCGATTTCGCGGCAATCGCAAAGGGCCGATGCGATGGCTACGCTGATAGTGCTTGGCCTGCCTGCCCCGGGCAAGCGGCACACGATTCAGAATCATCGCCACGTCATTCTTGGACGTGACACAACCTGCGATTTAATGCTTTCGCGGCAGTCCATCTCACGCTTTCATGCCCAGGTCACCTGCATTCAGGGAAACTATTTCGTCGAAGACCTGCAAAGCACCAATGGCACCTTTCTGAATGGCCGCCGGATTCAGAAGCGGGAAAGCCTGCGGAACGGGGATCGCATTACGCTGCACGATGTGCCCATTGCGTTCTATCTGAACGACGTCGACGAATCGGCCGTGACGATGCGAAATCTTCCGGACGATATGAATACCCGGATTACAGATTATGACATGAACGCCGCTCCCTCGCATTCCGGCATCGGACTGCTGCGCGGCCGGATCAAAACACTGATTCAGATTGCCCGCGACCTGGGCAGCAGCCTGCAGCTGGACGAAATTCTTCCGCGCGTCCTGGACCTGCTCTTCCGCATGTTCCCGCAGGCGATGGTGGGCGAAATTCATATGCGTGACAGCAACGGCCAGCTGCGTCCTGTCGCCATGAAACATGGCCGCGACGCTGATGCCACCGACCTGACCGGCGTTCCCTTCGATGTGGATCTGCTGGAAGAGGTCATGGAATCCGGGCAGGGAGTGCTGCGTCAGTCGGAAGCGGGCGATCCCGGACTGGCGATGGATGATTTTCATGAAAGCACCATCTGCGCGCCGATGCTGGGCGCCGAGGCCGGCCCGGCCGGGGTCATTCTGCTGCAGGCCGACGGTTCGTCCGACGGGTTCAATGAAGACGACCTGGAACTGGTGTCGGCGATTGGCGTGCTGGCCGGCCAGTCCGTGGGATATGCCCGTTCGCATGATATTGTCGTGGAACACACCAACACCCGCCGGCAGCTCGAAACCGCCCGGCAGATTCAACTGGGCATGCTGCCCCGCGAACGCCCCAATGTTCCCGGCTATGAATTCTGGCATCATTATGCCGCAGCCGAACGGGTGGGAGGCGATTACTTCTTCTATGAAATGCTCCGGGATGGCCGGGTTATGTTCGGCATTGCCGATGCCTCTGGCAAAGGACTCTCGGCGGCTTTGAACATTGCCCGTTTTGCCGGAGAAGTGCGCTTTCGCATTGCCACTTCACCGACACTGAAATCTGCGATTTCCAGTCTGAACGGGTTTGTGATCGACAGTTCCGAAGAATGCATGTTCATCACCGCCTGCATCTGCGTGCTGGATCCGCATCAACATCTTCTATCATTGGCGAATGCCGGCCACCCGGCCGCACTGCTCAAGCATCGCGGAAAAGAGAGAGTCGAACTGCTCCAGTCGTCCCGGCGCAGCTTTCCTCTGGGAATTTCCCGGGAATTCGAAACGCATCCGGTGAACGTGGCCCTGGAACCCGGCGACGAGGTGCTGCTGTATACCGACGGCGTTTCGGAGGCCATGAATCCGCTGCAAAAGCTGTTTGGCACCGACCGGCTGTCAGAATCCTTTGCCCGTCCCCATCAATCCATCGCCGAGGTCGTCGACGGGCTGGTGCAGGACGTCATGCACTTTCGTGAAGATCGCCTGCCGAGCGATGACATGACACTGATCGCGCTGGCCCGGCTGTGATTAGCATCACTGCCATCTCAGGGCGGAAGAGCACATCGTGACGGCGAAACAGAAACGTCTGCCAAGAAGCGGATGGCAGAAGAATGCCGCCAGGAAGTCCCTGAAAAATCAAAGATCCGATGCTCAGGCCCGTATGAGCATCGGATCACATCCAATTGTGTGCGAGATTCTGACTGCGTCTTCTTGCAGACCCGCAGAGAGCCAGTCAAAATCCGATTCGCCCACGTTATATTCAGACGGAATTCTCTCCCAGAAGCGAACCCGGAATTGAAAAGATTTTTCCGGCGCGGGCGCACCGTCTCCTTGAAGACTTCCAAGTCTCAGACGTGGCCAGATTCTCTCATCTCTCTGGGCCAGTCCATTCCCCTGCAGGGACTCCCGCCCCAAGGCCAGGGACTCATGCCCCTAACATCTTGGCGACAAAGAAAATAACGACGGCTCCAAGAAATCCCCCGCCTGCCAGCAGATATACCAGCGAATAGCCTGCCGCAGCAGCGAGAACCGGAGTGGATACAATGAGGGCTTCCATGATTTTTCTCCTGTGTTGCAAATCAATGCACGCGAAAAACCCGCGTGGCCGATCTCGTTCCATTCATGACAACAGAACAGAAACCACAAGAGCAAATCATGCGCCCGAAGCGGGCTGAAATGCGTTCAGGCCTTCCAGCGGGCCAGCGTCCAGGTGCGATCTTCGATCGGCAAAGAGACCCGTGCCGAACCCTGGGCATGTGACGCAAATACAGCCTGAATCATCTCCACCGTCGCCCGTCCATCTTCGGCGTCACATTCCGTCGGTGTTTGTGACTGCATCGCATGAATCAGACTGTGGGCTCCCAGCTGATGGTGTCCCACGAGCGATGACAGGCCAGCAATCGGTTCCGGCTGGTCGATTCCCGCGCTGGTGACCGGAATCCAGCGGCGTGGCTGGCTCACAGGCTGGAACGGATTTCCCGGCAGCAGATGCACCAGCGGTTCCACATCGATTCGCAGATCCAGGATCCCCTGATTTCCGATCAGCTGCAGACCGAAATTGGCCTCTTTGACTCCCGCCTTGCGGATGGAATCAAAATAGAGAGGAATCCCCTGCTCCATTTCAAACCGGGCATGAATCCGGTCTCCGACAATCTGTCCGACCCCTTCGGCTCCTGACACGACATCCTGCGGCGTGGCCAGCCGGCCGTTCTGATAAATCTCCGCCGAACAGGAGACCGCATTGCCGGCAAAATAACGGGCCAGATCGAAGTCATGGCTTCCCAGAACCCAGAGATCGAGTCCTCCTCCCCGCTGATCTTCTTTGCCCCGACAGCGAATTTCGAGGAGCTGGCCAATGGCCCCGTCCTGCACCGCCTGCCGGGCGATTGGCAATGCAGGATGAAAACGATTCCGGTGCCCTAGAGCCATGTGGGCACCGCTTTTTTGACAGGCCGCGACAATTTCATCAGCTTCCGCCAATGTCCGACAAAACGGCTTTTCGCAATAAACTCCCCGTGCTCCGGCCTGAATGGAATCCAGAATCATATCCCGGTGGCCGGAAATATTTCGCGGAGCCACCGCCACAATGTCCGGACGCACCTGCCGGAGCATTTCCCGGTAGTCTGCAAATCCCGGCACGTCATGCACCCGCCGGCGCGCGGCTTCGCGGCCTTTTTCGTCGGGATCGGCCACTCCGACAATTTCGACCTCTGGAATCGTCAGCCACATCGTGTCGACGCCATGGCCGTAATTTCCCTGACCGGTATGACCAATGATGGCGACGCGCCAGCGTTTTCCCGGAGCCTGGTCGGCCGCGCTCTCCGGTGCAGCCACCGTGGCGGCCACAGCCAGCGAGGCAGTGGCGGCAAGAAACCGACGGCGTGAGACTGCCTGCTCCGGCACAAGGTGATTTTCCATCCGGAGAGCCGAGTCCGCCCCAAAGAAAGAATTCATTGCTGCCCCTGAATTTCCCTGAGACCCTCTCATGAAACTGGTTCACACTCCGCCCAGGGGGTGGAGGATCTTCACCCGGCAGGCGGCATTCTCCGCGGCACGCGGACAGGAATCAAAGAGTCGCGAACAAGACCTCTCGATTGACGAGCACTTTCTTGCGCGAGCGGATCGGAATCAGTGATGTTAGGGATTCAAAATCGTACTGCCCACCCTATCCCGGCAGGAAGCATCCCGCAATGCCGTGACCGGTCGGTCGCTCCAGCGATGTCTCGCGGTCCAAAATGCGCTGGCCGACGCGGCGTGCTCAGACAACGTCATCGAAGCACGAGTCTCTTTCAGAGCACGTCGGGGGGCCCTGGCGGCTTGTCCGCCAGGGCGAGCGTGATGAAATGCTCCGTGTCGTTTTTCGGGAGGACTCAATGGAAACCATTTCTTTCAAGCAGCAATGCCGGCGGAACTGAATCCCGCCGCTCAGACATGAGCAAATGTGTCCATCCTTCCACTGCCCGACGCAGGCATCGGAAAGAGCAACCTGCTCTTGGTGAAAGAGGCGGTATGATTTACGTTGTCCCCCGCGCCGGCACAGGAGGCCGGAATGCCTCGGACGGGAACGCATCACAACAGGATGCCATGAGGGCCAGCATGGGAACGAATTTCAATCTGCGACGCTATTCCAAATTTGCTCATCGGCTGGGGTTGTCCTCGCTGGTCATCGGCATTGGGGCGGCCGTGATCAAAGCCTGGGTCACCCACTGGCTCAGCCCCGGGGCGGTCACTCCTCCCGCTTCTCCGGCGGCTCCGACTGCGATCGCCATGGCGTCTGCGGCCGCTCCTGCTGTTTCTGCACCGAAGACGGTGGAAGATCTGCTGTCCGGCAGCCCGATCACCCTGATGGACTGGCAGATCGCCGTGGAACGAAAGTATGACACCGAGGCCCAGCGCGAACGCCAGTTTCGCAACTATCTGGGGCGGGAAGTGGTCTGGGAAGGCTATTTCGATCAGTCTCACCAGCTGCCGGGCGACACTCCCGAGCGAACCGGCTATACCCTGATTCTGCAGGAAAGCCGGGCCTCACTCTTTTCACAGAAACTGCTGGGTCCCCCCACGGTCCGCTGCTGGTGTCCGGAATCGGCCGGGCCGCAACTGGCAAAGCTGGAACGGGGACAGTGGCTGGTCGTGAAAGGCCGGCTCAAGTCTCCTCTGCTGCTGGGAAGTCTGCTCTGTACCGACCTGAGTGACTGCGAAATCGTGGCGACCAGTGACGTTCGCAACGTCGAAATGGCTCTCTCCCCGGATCAGGGGACGATTCAGCGCTAATTCCGCCCTGCCCGTTCCCCCGCTCCTTCCCTGGGCCGGAATCCGCTCCTGTTCGCATGATCTCATTCTGAAATCTGACCGGGAAATGGCGGGTGAGCCCCCGTTCGGGTGGTCGAAAATGTTCCTCTGCATATAATCGTCGGTGGATCTGTTCCCTCGACGCCGAATCACAAAAGTGATGGAGAATGATCACTGCCTGGGATGCGTCCTGCATTGTTCGGCCTCCTTCAGGGCCGTGCTGGAACAGTTCACGCTTCCGACACAACAGACCGTAACGCGCGCCATTTCGGCAGGGGATTGAGCAGACAGCTCTGACCGGGCGCGACGGACTGCAGATCTGCCCTTTTTCCAGCCCCAACCCCCGAGTTCCATGAATCTTCGTTTTGCACAACTCCTGGCTGTTCCTCTTCTGACTGGCGGACTGACCCTGCTGTGGTGGGGCTCTGGCCGTGCCGCCGAAACCGGCACCCCGACCGAAGAAACCGTTCTTTTGGGAACGGGCGATCTCCTGACGGGTATTCCCGGTGCCGGACCATTGAAAATGGAAGAGATTCAGAAGTGGTTCAGTGATCCCAAAAATCACGTTCCCCTGAAGGTGACTCTGCCGCTGGGGCTGGCGGCCGGAGCCAACTCCATCAAAGGACTCGACAAAAATCCCCTTACCCGGGCGAAGATCGAACTGGGACGCCAGCTGTATTTCGATCCGCGCCTGTCCGTCGATCACACCGTCAGCTGCGCCTCATGCCATCATCCAGATGAAGGCTTTGGCAAACACACCCAGTTCGGCATTGGCGTTCGCGACCAGGAAGGGGGACGAAACTCTCCGGTGAGCCTGAACCGGATTCTTTCCGACCTGCAGTTCTGGGACGGCCGGGCCGCATCGCTGGAAGAACAGGCCATTGGCCCGATCGCCAACCCGATTGAAATGGGAAACACGCACTCCCAGTGCGTCAGCTCGCTGAAGACAATTCCCGGCTATCGCTTCGAGTTCGAACAGGTCTTCGGCAAAGACTCCCTCACCATCGAGAACGTCGGCAAGGCCATTGCCTCGTTCGAACGGGCTCTGGTCTCGGGCCCGTCGCCGTTTGACTATTACGAAGAAATGCAGCGGTATTCCCGACTGCCTGCCGAAGATCTGCAGGAACTGCTGGAAGATGATCCTGTCGCGGCCAGAACCTATGCCGAAGCCAAGGCAGGCAGCGATCAGAACCCGATGTCTCCCAGTGCCGTGCGGGGCCGGGATCTGTTCTTCAGCGAACGGGTCAACTGTGCCGCCTGTCATGTGGGAGCCAACCTGACCGACGAGAAGTATTACAACCTGGGAATCGGCATTGATGCTCCCAAGCCTGACCTGGGCCGGGCGGCCATCACCAACGATGAAAAAGACTGGGGAGCCTTCAAGACTCCCACGGTTCGCAACGTGGCGACATCCCCGCCGTATATGCATGACGGCAGTCTGGACACCCTGATGGACGTGGTCAATCACTACGACAAAGGGGGCATCCCCAACAAAAACCTGAGCGACAAGATTCGCAAACTGGGACTGACGCAGCAGGAAAAGCTCGATCTGGTGGCCTTCATGGAAGCTTGCACCGGGCCGCTGCCGAAGATCGAAGAACACCGGCTGCCGGAATAAACTTCCGATCGGCCCTGCAATGCATCCCCCCCGCGGCCCTGGAGAATGTCTTCTTCAGGGCCGCTTTGTTTTTGTGCAAAGCCGGCGTGCCCTGTGGACGGGTCGGGATTACACTGCGATCTGCACAGGGAACCGGTCTTTCTGAAGAACTCTTGTTTCAGAAGGGCCGGTGCCTCCCTCTCCTGACTTCCTGCATTCATCCAAGGATTGCCTGGTGTTTGAGTTTCGCAACAAGACCGCCCTGATCACCGGGGCATCTTCCGGCATTGGACAGGTATTCGCCCGGCAACTGGCCCGCCTGGGAACCCATGTCATTCTTGTCGCCCGAAACGAAACGGCCCTGCGTGCGCTGGCCGAGGAACTGCAGGCAGAATTCCGGATCACGGCCAGTGTGGTCCCTGCCGATCTGAGCCAGCCGGATGCCGCACAAACGATTGGAAACGCCACCCGGCAACAGGGGCTGCAGGTCGACCTGCTGATCAACAATGCCGGATTTCTGACGCATGGCCATTTCGAAACACTCCCCCCGGAACGGGAACAGGCCCAGGTGATGGTCAATACGGTCAGCATGGTCACGCTGTGCCGGGAATATCTGCCGGGCATGCTCGAACGAAAAAGCGGCGGCATCATCAACGTCGCTTCCATCGCCGGCTTTCAGCCGATCCCGTACATGGCGACCTATGCCGCCACGAAAGCATTTGTCATCTCCTTCTCAGTGGCCCTGCAGGAAGAGTGCCGCGGACGGCATGTGCATGTGCTGACGCTGTGCCCGGGAACGACTTCGACACATCTGTTCGACGCTGCTCCGCTGGCCGCCCTGGGGGCTCCCCGGAGCAGCGAGCAGGTGGTGGCCACCGCGATCAGGGCCTTCCAAAAGGGCCGCAGTCTGGTGATCGACGGCACCAAAAACTCTCTGTTGAGTCATGGTCCGCGTCTGATTCCCAAATGGTTTGCCGCACGCTGTGCCGGGGGTGCGGTCCACCCGAAAAAAGGGGAGCACTGATCCCCGCCGCTTCCGGCCGCTGTTCATCCTGACAGAGAATCCAGACTGCAATCCACGCTGCCATCCAGACTGTGGTCTGGCACGTCCGGCAAAGTCTGCCATGGTATTGTCAGCAAGGCCGGTTCCCCTGACCGGAACCTTTCCGCCTGATCTGATTTCTGGTTTCCCGCATGTCCGCTGCCGACCGCAGGTGACGCAATCATGAAACTGACTTTTCTCGGAGCCGCCGGCGAAGTGACCGGCAGCCAGCACCTGATCGAAGCCCGGCATCGCCGCCTGCTGCTGGATTGCGGATTCTTTCAAGGCCCGCGGGCAGAATCCCGCCGCAAGAATGAACGCTTCCGCTGCGAGCCCAAAACGCTGGACGCCGTGATCCTGTCGCACGCCCATCTCGATCACTGCGGCAACCTGCCCCGGCTCTATAAAATGGGATTTCGCGGGCCGGTCTTCTCCACAGAATCCACCGCCGACGTGGCCGAACTGATGCTGCTCGACTCTGCGCGAATTCAGCGGGAAGACGCCGTCTATCTGTCCCGGAAGCTGCGCGGCAATCATCCCCCCGTCGAACCGCTGTATACCGAGGACGACGTGCACGGGCTGATGCGACTGTTCGAACCCTGCCCCTTCGATGAATGGCACGCGATCGGAAAAAACAATGAGATCCGCCTCCGCTTCCATCCGGCCGGACACATCCTCGGATCGGCCATCACCGAACTGGAACTGCAGGACGCCGGAGAGCGGAAACGGGTGGTGTTCACCGGAGATCTGGGACGTCGGGGAATGCCGCTTCTGCGTGATCCCACCCTGATCACCGAGGGGGCGGACGTGGTGATCTGCGAATCGACCTATGGCAACCGTCTGCACTCTTCCCCGGAAGATATGCAGGCCCTGCTGCTGCAGATCATGGTCGAAACGTCTCGGAAGAACGGAAAAATCGTCATCCCGTCTTTCGCCCTGGGACGGACTCAGCAGGTGGTTTTTCACCTGAACAACCTGTTCAACGCCCGACAGCTTCCCCGTCTGCCGATCTATGTCGACAGTCCTCTGGCCACACGGCTGACAAAGCTGTTCCGGGCTCATTCCCGTGAGCTGAACGCGGATGTGCAGAATGTCCTGAAGTCTGATTCCGACCCATTCGGTTTCGAACAGCTGACCTACATCGGCAGTCCGCAGGAAAGTGCCGAACTGAACCGGCGGGCCGGCCCGTTCGTGGTGATTTCCGCCAGTGGCATGTGCGAAAGCGGCCGCGTGGTGCACCATCTCAAACACTCTGTCAGCGACCCGCTGAACACCGTGCTGCTGATGGGATACCAGGCTCCCCATACCCTGGGACGGCAACTGGCCGAACACCGGGAATATGTCCGGATCTTCGACCACGAACAGCCGTTGCTGGCCCAGGTGCGGCAGCTCGACGGGCTTTCGGCCCATGCCGATGCCAATGACTTCAAATGGTGGTTTGAAGAGTCCACCCGGCATGGTCATTTCGGGCAGCTGTTTCTGGTGCATGGGGAACCGGAATCGGCCCAGGCCCTGGGTCAGCTCGTCCGGCACTGCATCGACGAAGAGCCGGTCGCTCCCCAATATGGAGAGAGCTTCGAAATCTGATTCTGCAGACTCTTCACTTGCTCTGCCCTGACTGCCGGCGCAGGTGTCATCTCGTGTCTGCATTCGCGATGTCGCTGACAGATCGGCCTGTCCTCATGCAAAAGCTCGTTATTTCTCCCGCCCTGGACGAAACACGCTGGACGGCCCTGCAGGCTGCCGCAGTCGAGCTCGAAGTTGTGAACTGCGCCAGCCAGGCGGAGGCCCTGGCACATATGCCGGAAGCCGATGCATTCTTCGGCAGGCTGACCCCGGAACTGCTGCGGCCGGCCCGGCGCCTGCAATGGGTGCAGGCGCCCACTGCCAGCCTGGAACATTATCTGTTCCCGGAACTGATCGCGCATCCCCTGTGCTTAACAAACATGCGGGGCATCTTTTCCGATGTCGTTGCCGAACATGCCCTGGGACTGCTGTTTTCCATCTCCCGAAACCTGCACATCTATGCCCGGCAGCAGGCACAGCGCATCTGGTCTCCGGCCGGGGGCGAATCCGAACGCTCCGACTTCATCACCGGCCCGGGACTGGTTTCGGAAATTGACCGCCGGCATCGCACTCTGCAGGGAGCGACACTGGGGATCATCGGATGCGGCGGCATCGGAAGCGCACTCGCCCGCAAGGCCGCCAGCCTGGGGATGCAGATTCTCGCCCTCGACCGTCAGGCTCTCTCGCTGTCGGATGTGCCGGGGGAAGTCTGGCCTCCGGAACGACTGCCTGAGCTGCTGCGGCTCAGCGATTATATCTGCATTGCCGCCCCACACACGCCTGAGACACAGCACTTGATCCGGCGTCCCCAGTTGCGGCAGATGCGTCCGACCGCCTGGCTGCTGAATGTCGGACGAGGATCAATTGTCGCTCTGGAAGATCTGACACAGGCCCTGCATGCAGGGGAACTGGCCGGGGCGGCTCTGGACGTGCTGGAGGTCGAACCGTTGCCGGCAGACCATCCCCTGTGGACGCTGCCGAATGTCATTCTCACGCCGCACGTTGCCGCAGCCGACATTCAGGTTCCCCAGCGGCATTTGCAACTGCTGCTCGAAAATGTCCGTCGTTTCTCCACCGGGCAACCACTGCTGAACATTGTGCAGAAGCAGCTCTGGCACTGACTGCGTGACAGGACGCACAGGCTTCCCCTGGACAGCAGCAGGCAGCGATCTGGCAGTATCTGGCAGCGATCAGACTCGAATAAATGGCATTCTGGCTTCGATGAATGGCATTCAGAGTGCAGACGGGGCCGGGGCATCCGGGTCGTCATGAACCACGGCCTCGGCCTTCTTCAGGGCCACATGATCCAGCAGCAGCGTGGCAAAGGCCGCCACCGCGACCAGCGCCAGCGTCATCCAGAAGGCTCCGTCGAACCGCATTTCGCTGAACGGAACCGGCTTGAAGAGCTTGTGCTTGAACTCGGCAATTTCCGGCGTGGTATCAACCTGATACGGCCAGATTTTGTAGAGCGAGCCGATCTTGAATCCGCAGAGTGCCGCCATCGTGGCCGAGCCATGATGCTCCATGAGCCATTTCAGAAACTTGCTGCAGCCCACCAGTCCCAGCGCACATCCGATGGCAAAGGCCACCAGAACCGAAAAGTCATTGCCGGTGAAGTTCAGCTTGGTCGCCCGGTCGATCACTCCCGTCAGATCATGATATTTTCCCATGAACAGCAGAATGAATGCGCCGCTGATGCCGGGCAGAATCAGCGCGCAGATTCCGATCAGCCCGCACAGGACGATGTACCACAAACCTTCCGGCGGCTGGCTGAGCCCTGGCTGCAGCACAATGAACAAGGCCAGCCCGGTGCCGATGGACAGACTGACGATCTCCATGGCGTGCCAGCGTTCCACCAGTTTGGCGACCATCCAGCAGGACGCGGCGATCAATCCAAAAATGACCGGCATCACAATCGAGAAATGATGCTCGATCAGGTAGTGCATCAGCGTGCCCATGGTGGCGATGCCGAAGCCGACACCGGCCACCAGCGGCCCCATGAACCACAGATCCAGGCGGTTGAATACCCCGCGCAGATCCCCTTTCAGCAGCAGACGCAGGAGTCCGGCATCGACATTGCTGATCGCATTGACAATCCGCTGATAGATTCCAACCACCAGGGCCACGGTGCCGCTGTCTCCGCCGGGAATGACATTGCAGATGCCCATCAGCACGCCGCAGCCAAAATAAGCAAACGGGCGGGCCGGAACTTCTGTTTCCGGAGAGAGCGTTTTCGATTCGAGTTCAGCCGACATGGTATTCCTGCATCCTGCAAACTGATCCGCAGTTTTTGACGCGGCAGAGTCTATCGGGCTGATCGGCCTGGAAGCCAGTGCGATTCCGGCGGCATTTCATGCATTTTTCATCAGGGAGCGCAATACCTGCAGATTGACGGTATCCATGTCTTCTCCGTCCCGCTTTTCTTTTTTCGTTTCCAGAATCATCGGCAGCGACTGAAAGGCCGGATCGTTGAGAATCCAGCGAAAAGCATCGAGCCCAATACAGCCTTCGCCGATGTGCTCGTGTCGGTCGACACGGCTTCCCTGCTCCTTTTTGCTGTCATTGAGATGCCAGGCCCGGACCCGGTCGAGTCCGACATGCTCGTCGAGCTGCTGCCGGGTTTCCTGATATTCGGCCTGCGTCTTCAGGCCATATCCGGCCGCAAACAGATGGCACGAATCCAGGCAGACCCCCAGTCTCTCCGGTGTCGCCGAGGCGGCCATGATCTGACCCAGATGTTCGAAGCGATGCCCGAGATTCGTCCCCTGCCCGGCCGTGACTTCCAGCCAGGTCTGCACCGCCACTCCCGCCGTCCGTCGATGAACTTCATCCAGTGCCGTGGCGATTCGCTGCAATCCGGCCTGCTCCGTGGAATCGACATAGCTGCCCGGATGCATCACCACGCCGGACAGCCCCAGGGCTTCGGCACGTTCCAGCTCAATCACCAGGGCCTCCAGGGATTTCTGCCAGAGTTCATCGTTCGGGCTGGCCAGATTGATCAGATAGCTGTCATGCGAACAGGGAACGCTCAGGCCATTCTGCCGCACGGCCTCGCGAAACGCCGTCACTTCCGCATCAGTCAGCGGCTTGGCATTCCATTGATTGTTGTTTTTCGTGAACACCTGCACGGTCTGCATGCTGTAACTGCCCGCGGCATTGGCCGCTTTGTAATAGCCTCCGGCAATAGACAGGTGTGATCCCAGTAACGGCACAGATAACTCCTCGAGAGGGAATGTCCTGAGCAGGCCACTTCTGCATGGGCTGCGTTTCGCACCACGACAAGTGTCGTTTCCTGCGATGAAATCGGCGCGACACAGACCAGGCGAGAGTCACCTGCCCCGGTTCAAGACTTTTTCGGATTGTGACCAGGCATTCCCCGGGCCACAACCGACCACCGGAACCGGGACATTCTCCAGCCGGCCGGCCTCGCGATCCGCCCGGTTGGTCGAATGCCACTTCGGGATCCGGTAGACTGCATTCCCAATCACTCTCCACAAAACGTGACGCAGACACCCCTCGACACACTGGAGCTTCGCAATGCGCACCGCTGCATGGAATTTTCTGACGTTGCTGATCGGCAGCCTGATCCTTGCCATCCCCGGGCCTGCAGCAGCGGCCGACCGTCCGAATATCATCCTGATCTATGCCGATGATCTGGGCTATGGCGACCTGAGCTGCTATGGAGCGAAATCTGTTTCGACCCCGAATGTCGATGCCCTGGCCGAAAATGGTCTGCGCTTCACCGATGCCCATTCGGCATCGGCCACCTGCACGCCATCGCGCTATGCCCTGCTGACCGGGGAATATCCCTGGCGAAAAAAAGGGACCGGCATCCTTCCCGGTGATGCCGCCCTGATTATCGAGCCCGGCCGGCAGACTCTGCCCTCCACCCTCAAGCAGGCAGGCTATCGCACCGGCGCTGTCGGCAAATGGCATCTGGGACTGGGCAATCCGGTGGCCGACTGGAACAAGGACATTCGTCCGGGCCCCTTGGAAATCGGCTTCGACTCCAGCTATATCCTCGCCGCCACCGGTGACAGGGTCCCCTGCGTCTATCTGCAGGATCATCATGTCGTCGGACTCGATCCGAACGATCCGATCACCGTGAGCTACAAAGCTCCGGTCTGCGATGATCCGCTGGGACGGGACCATCCGGAACTTCTCAAGCTGCATCCCAGCCATGGTCACGACATGACCATTGTGAACGGCATCAGCCGGATCGGGTACATGTGCGGGGGCCATTCCGCCCGCTGGGTCGATGAAGACATTGCCGACGTTCTGACCCGGCAGGCCGTCAACTTCATCGAGACCAGCCGGAATCAGCCGTTCTTCCTCTATTTCGCACTGCACGATGTGCATGTTCCCCGGACTCCCAATGCCCGCTTCGCCGGAAAGAACTCGATGGGACCGCGCGGCGACGTGATTCTGCAGCTGGACTGGTGTGTCGGCGAGATCACCCGCACACTGAAAACGCTGGGACTGAGCGAGAACACCCTGGTGATCTTTTCCAGCGACAATGGGCCGGTGGTGGATGACGGATACCAGGATCAGGCGGTGCAGAAGCTGGGGACACATCGCCCGGCCGGCCCATGGCGCGGCAGCAAATACAGCGCCTTCGAAGGGGGAACCCGGGTTCCGTTCATTGTCAGCTGGCCGGGGCGAGTGAAACCCGGCGTTTCGCAAGCTCTGGTCTGCCAGCTCGATCTGCTGGCCTCATTCGCCGCCCTGACCGAACAGCCGACTCCGGCCCCGACAGCCGGCGACAGCCAGAATGTGCTGCCGGCCCTGCTGGGGGAAAACACTCAGGGACGCACGTCACTGGTCGAACATCAGGGCCGCGTCCTGTCGATCCGCAATGGAGCCTGGAAATATATCGAGCCTGTCCAGGGAAAAATCCCGGCCAATCCCAATGTCCCCCGCGACTGGGGATTTTCCCTGGAACCGGCGCTCTACAATCTGGAAAGCGATCCTCAGGAACTGACCAGTCTGGCACAGGAGCAGCCTGAAAAACTGCGGCAGCTGCAGCAGGAACTGGAGACCATCATCGATCATCGTCGCAACAAATAAAGAGCCTCACCCGCGCATGGGTCGCGTTCCGCGACGCGGCGAGCGACGTTTCGGCAGGAAACACGCACGCAGCGCGGGCTCAGGCAAAGCCGGCTGCTGTTCAGACCGGCTTGCGTCCTGCAGGCCAGCCATTGCTGAACAGCGAGAGTCAGCCGGCCGGCTGGATGGACGGGTGTTTCGCCGGGTCCTGATCCGGGGCATGTCCCTGTCCTCGAAACTGCACCAGCGAGCACAGGATCGGGAGAACAAACAGAGTCATCAGCATGCTGGTCACGACACCGCCAATCACCACCGTGGCCAGCGGACGCTGCACTTCTGCTCCCATTCCCAGACTCGAGGCCATCGGCAGAAAGCCGACACTGGCCACCAGCGATGTCATCACCACCGTACGCAGACAATCGAGAGAGGCTTCCGCAATGGCGCGCTGCGGAGAGAGTCCCTGTTCCCGCAATGCTCGCACGGCGGAAACCACGACCATGCTGCTCAAGACCGACACCCCGGACAGGGTGATAAATCCCACAGCGGCCGAAATCGACAGCGGCATCCCCCGCAGCCACAGCCCGATCACTCCTCCAACACAGGCAAACGGAATACTCAACGCGACAATGATCGTGTCGGCCGCATTGCGGAAAGTCAGCCACAGCAGCACCACAATCAGGCTCAGCGCCAGGGGAACCACCAGCATCAGCCGTCCCTGGGCACGCTGCATGTTCTCAAACTGGCCTCCCCATTCCAGCCGATATCCTTCCGGCAGTTTCACATGCGAATTCACCGCGGCCTGGGCCTCGGCCACGAAGCCGCCGATATCGCGCCCGCGCACATTGCATTGAATGGTAATGCGGCGCTTGCTGGACTCACGGGTGATGTATTTTGCTCCCCGCACCTCCTGCACGTCCGCAATGCGGGTCAAGGGGATATGCGTGCCTGAACTGCTCGACAGCTGCAGCCCTGCGAGTCCGGCCGGACTTTCGCGATATCGTTTCGGCAGCAGAATCGCCAGGGGAAACCGCAGCTGACCTTCAATCACTTCTCCCACGGTTTTCCCGGAAACGGCTTCAATCACATCCATGACCGACTGGGCGGAAATCCCCTGCCGGGCAACCTCGGCCCGATCGACCTGAATTTGAAGAATCGGCTGTCCGGCCACATCATCGATCGCCAGATCCGCGCAGCCCGGCAGCCGTTCCAGCTGCCCGGCGATCTGTCCGGCCGTCTCGATCAGTTCATCCAGATCGTTTCCAAAAAGCTTGAGCGCCAGGTCGGCCCGGACCCCGGTCAGCATTTCATTCAGACGCATTTCAATGGGCTGCGTGAACCAGATGGTCCGGCCATGGAAATCCTTCAGGGCCTTTTCCATTTCTCCGACCAGCTGCAGCTGCGTTGTGGCCCGCTTCCAGTGTTCGCGCGGCTGCAGCGAAACGAACATATCGGTCGTTTCGGGAGTTCCGGCATCGGTATTCACATCCGGCTCGCCGACCCGGCTCCAGACATGGTCGATTTCTTCGGGAAATTCCCGCCGCAGGGCCTGCTCGAGCAGTGTGTTGTTCCGGGCCGATTCCATGTAGCTCGTCCCGGGCGGATAGCGCACGCCGATCACAATCGCCCCTTCGGCCAGCTGCGGAATAAATTCAGTCCCCAGCCGTGTGGCCAGCAGACCGGCCCAGACCAGCACCAGGGCCGCCAGCACACAGACCAGCGGTTTCATGCGCATGGCCCAGCGCAATGTCGGCACATAGATCCGCTTCATCAGGCGGACCAGCAGCACGTCGTCCTCACTGACATTCTTCGGCAACACCAGACTCGCCAGCACCGGGGTCAGCGTCAGCGACAGCAACAGCGAGCCCACCAGCACCAGAATCACGGTCAGGGCCATCGGGCGGAACATCTTGCCTTCCACTCCCTGCAGCGACAGGATCGGCAGATACACAATCATGATGATCAGCTGCCCGAAGACGGCCGGCTTGCGGACTTCGGTCACGGCATCGCGAATCAGTTCCAGGCGTTTCCGGGGATCGAGATTTTTCCCGGCATGCCCTAAACGGCGGACGATATTTTCAATCACCACCACAGAGCTGTCCACGACAATTCCGAAGTCGATCGCCCCCAGGCTGAGCAGCGTCCCGGCAATCCCCAGCTGCTTCATTCCGATAAAGGCAAACAGCATGCACAGCGGAATCCCTGCGGCCGCCACCAGTCCGGCCCGGATGTTCCCCAGAAAGCAATACAGAATGGCGATAACCAGCAGGGCCCCTTCGCACAGATTGTTCTTCACCGTGGCAATCACGGCATCGACCAGGGTCGTGCGGTCATACAGCACGTCGGCACGAATCCCTTTGGGAAGAGTCTCTTTCAGCTTCTCGAACTGAGCGGCCAGAGCCTTGGTCACAGCGTGGCTGTTTTCGCCGATCCGCATGAACCCCAGTCCCAGCAGCACTTCCCCTTCCCCGTCGACCGTCACCAGACCGCGGCGCAGTTCATGGCCAATGACAATTTCCGCAACATCCTGCACACGGACCGGGGTGCCGTTGTACGAAGCGACCTGAATCTCCCCGATCTGTGCGGCATTCATGACCCGGGCAATGCCGTGAACCAGCAGCATGTCCCCTTTTCGATCCATGTAGCCGCCGCCGACGTTCAGATTGTTCGATTCCAGGGCATCGACCACCTGCTGAAAAGTCAGATCATACTTGAACAGCGCATCCGGATTGATCAGCACCTGATACTGTTTCTTCAGTCCCCCCCAGGTGTTGATCTCGGCGGTCCCGGGCACGGTGCGCATCTCCGGACGCACTTCCCAGTCATGCAGGGTGCGGATCGAAGTCAGATTCACATTCGGGTCCGAGCCGTCGGGACGCAGGGCATAATGAAAGACTTCTCCCAGGCCGGTCGCAATCGGGCCCAGTTCCGGACGAGGCACTCCCGGCGGCATCTGAATGGTCGACAGCCGCTGCGCAATGAGCTGGCGCACCAGATAGATATCCGTGCCGTCGTCAAACGTGGCCGTCACCTGTGACAGACCGAACTGGGAAATGGACCGCACTTCAGTCAGCCCGGGGAGCCCTCCCATGACCAGTTCAATCGGGAAGGTCACCAGCCGTTCGACTTCTGTCGCCACCAGACCAGGCACATCGGTATTCACTTGCACCTGCACCGGAGTGCTGTCAGGAAAGGCATCGATATCCAGCGCCCGCAGCGAAAGAAATCCGGCCACGGCAATCACCGCACTGACTGCCAGAACCAGCACGCGATGCTGCAGTGACCAGGCGATAATGCGAATCAACATTGTCGGCAGCTTTCCATTCCAGTTCAGCAGCAATCGCGTTCAGCAACAGCACCACTCGGCAACAGCCAGTGCCGGCGGACTTCTTGAGCATTCCCGCCCGGCACTTCCACAGTTCAGCAGATCCGGTCAGTGTGCCTGTTCGGCATGGTGAAACAGCCGCGTGGCTTCGGCATTGTCGCCCAGATGATTCTGCAGATGCTCAGAAAGTTCTGCAGCCAGAACACGGCTTCCCTGCGTGGCGATGCGTTCGCCCGGCTGAATGCCCTCCAGAACCTGAACCCTGCCGTCGCGGGTCAGACCTTTCGTCACCCGGCGGGGAGTGAAGGTCCGGCCATCTTCGCTGGCAATGAACAGCACTTCGCTTCCAATCTCCCAGACCCAGTGCATGGCGTCGTTCGGTACAGCCACGGCCTGCGGGTGGGACTGAATGAGAATCCGGGCGTCTCCATAAGCTCCCGCATGCAGAAGACGTGCGGCTCCGGCCTGACTGCCCTGGCCATCCAGAGGCGGATTCTCCACCACCGCCCGTGCCTGGACAGTTCGGGTTTTCCGATCGACTTCCGTGCCAATCCAGGTCAGCCGGCCGGTGACCGTGCGTGATTTCAGCTCACCGACAAATGTCACCGGGGCCTGCAGTTTCAGGCGGTCCGCATCATCCTGACGCACACTCAACTCGATCCACATCCGGTCAATATCGGCAATCGTATAGAACGGCTGCTGCGGCGTCACCGCTTCTCCCTGAACAACATCGCAACGGGTGACCACTCCATCAAACGGAGCCAGCAGCGGAATCAGGTTGTCCGAAGGACTCTGGGCCGACATCGAATCGGCCAGTCCCAGGCGATGCAGAAATTCGGCCACTTCGTCGGCAGATTTGGATTCGATCTCGTCCAGACTGATCGTAAATCCCAGATTGATCAGCTTCTGCAGCGCCAGAAAACGCTGGGCTCGCGACAGCTCGAGCGCTCCTTCAGCTTCGACCCGTTCCCGCCCGGGAATGGCATTTCCGATTTTGGAAAGCCGCTGGGCACGCTGAAACTTGAGATGATACGTCACACAGGCTTCCAGCAGACTGGCCTTGGCCTGTCCGACTTCCGCGGAATCGACCACCATCAGCACATCCCCGGCACGCACCTGCTCTCCCTGATGGCGGACTACTTCGGCCACGGTTCCGGACACCCGCATCGCCAGCTGAGCCAGGTGGGTCTGGTCATAATTCACCACAGCATTGGCCGAGACCGATTCATCCATGGTCCGCAGGGCCGCAGGCTCGATAATGATCCCGCAGTTTGCCGCCCCTGCCGCACTGTCAAATTGAACAGGCGGCAGTTCTCCGGTGATGAGCCGGGGAGCATCCGGAGACGGCCCGGAATTGCCAGAGACCAGCTCTGCCGCAGCCACGGAAGTGGTCTCCGGGGCGAAATTCTGGAAATTCCAATGGGTGTGATGTCCCCAGTAACCCACTCCGCCCAGACACAGCAGCACGCCGAACGAGGAAGCCCAGCTTTTCAGGCCGGTCCGACCGTCCATGTCCATTTCGTGCCGTGCTGCAGACGATGGCTTCGAAGAACCGCTTCGGGCAGGCACTTTCCCGGCAGAGGGGCTTTTGGCTTCGATTGTGGCTTGGGTTGTTGACATCACAGTTCCTCTCCCGGGAGACAGGCTCCCTGATCTGACTCTTCATTCGACGCCCTGTCACAGCGGTTTGCCGCCACAGGCTGTCTTCAGAATAGAAGCGCCAGATAAAGAGAACCGGATCGGGAGATAAAATCGGCTTCATCCTGGAGACAGAAACCCCGGCCTGACAACCCTGAGGAGAAAACGCCTGCCACATAACCTGAATGTTCACAAGCAGTTCAGGATTTCTTGCGCAGCAGCTCATCCAGTTCCCCCATCCGGAGCACGCGGGCAGCCATCAGGTAACTTCCCGCTCCGCACAGGCACAATGCCAGCAGATGCCCGAGGGCGGAAGTCTGCCCGGGGAGAGCTTGAAACGTAGCCGATGCCGCCAGGCAGGCGAGTGTCATGCAGGCCGTGGCTAGAAGTCCTTTGACGAGCGCGGTACGAATCGCCGGCCAGTCCAGACCGTGCAGTCGCAGGTGCAGCAGCCACAGACTGGTCAGGCACAACCCGGCATTCGCCAGAACGCTTCCCATCGCCAGACCAATCCCCTGGACAAAACAGACCAGAGTCAGATTCAGTACTTGCTGCAGCGCCAGAAATACCAGTCCCAGACGCAGGGGAGTCAGTCGGTCATCGATGGCATACCAGGCACGATTCAGAATGGCGATGCCGATAAAGCTCCAGACCCCGCTCCCATACACCAGAATCATGCGTGACGTAAACACCGCATTGGCTTCGCTGAATTCTCCACGGCGAAACAGTCCCAGCGTCAGAGGCCACGCGACCAGGCACAGGCCGACACTGGCCGGAATGCCGACGGCGATCACAATCCGGATTCCCCGACTCAGCACGGCGCACAATTGCGCATGTTCCCCTTGCTGGGCATGCTGCGTCAGCACCGGATACAGCACCGTTCCCAGCGCAATGCCAAAGACCCCCAGCGGAAACTGATACATTCGCTGACCAATATACAGTGCCGAAGCGGTTCCGGCTTCGACCAGTGGAGGAATGCCCCAGGCCTCACACCAGGCGGCCGCCCCCTGATCGGAACGGGCCAGCCCCCAGGCCAGCAGACTGTCGAGAATGGCACTCGCCTGAAGCAGCGACATGCCGACCAGCACCGGCAGCATGGCCCGCACCAGCTCCCGCACTTCTCCCCAGTGGCGGCCGGGAAATTTCCAGACCAGCCCCATGCCTGATCGCTGCACCGCCCAGGTGGCCAGCAGCAGTTGCACCACGCCGGCCAGTGTCACGCAGACCGCCATCCACACGGCCCGGGCTTCATTCTCCAGAGTCAGCGGCCCGACAATCAGCAATCCGGTCAGCCAGATGACATTCAGCACCACCGGCAAAACGGCCGGCCACAGAAATTGCCGCAGCGCCTGCAGCACAGAACAGAGCAGCGCCACCTCGCAGATCAGAATCGCATACGGCAGCAGAATCGCCAACAGCAGCAGCAGCAGCCGGGTCGGAGGCAGCAGGTCGACCAGATGCCAGACGCCCCAGATGGCCGCTTCGCTCAACAGCACTCCCGCCGTCAGGGTGGCCATCAGAATCAGCGCCACCTGAGTCAGCGTTTCCCGCGCGGCCTGATCGCCCTGTCCCATCCGGCACCGCAGAAACACCGGCAGAAACGCAGTATTCAAGGCCCCTTCGCCCAGCAACTGTCGTGCGAGATTGGGAATCCGGAAGGCCACCACAAAGGCGTCAAAAATGGTGCCGGTGCCGAACAGCGACGCCATGCCCATGTCGCGAAGCAGTCCCAGCAGACGGGAACAGAGCGTTCCCAGGCTGACCAGGCGCAGGTTGGACATCAGCCCAGCGGTCCCGCACCGGGAAAGAGTTTCAGACTGAAAATCTGGCTGTTCCGTCACCGCTCTGCCTGTCACTCCTTCCCTGGATGCAGACGGGTCGCATCGGTCCCGGCCCGATTCGCCCGGGAATTCTTCTGTGAATTCACTTGAGGATTCGCCGGGAGATTCGTCCACGATGGAAAACTTTTCGCCCCCTGAACCGGCCCCGACTTTTCCGCCCCGACAAACTCAGGCAAGCGGAACATAGCAGATTGCCCCCCTTCTGACGTGCCAGAACCGGCGCACGAAGTAGACGTGAAACGAAAGTTCCCGGGCAGGCAGCCGAGGACAGGCCGGTCCGTTTCCTTCCACCCGGACGTCCTTTACCATCAGGAGGTTTTCAGCGGCCCCACTCCCCGGCCCCGCCCCGGCAACACCTGCAGGTGACTCCTGCAGGTCAAATCGTCCCCTATCGACTGACACCATGATTCCAGACGTTTCTCCCGCCACATCGCCGATTGCCTGCTGCCTGCGAGACCGGCGGACCGTGCAGTCATTTCTTCCCACGCCCCCGCCCCCGGAACTGATCTGGCAGGCCATTGAGCTGGCCCGGTGGGCTCCCAATCACAAACTGACAGAACCGTGGCGTTTTCATGTGCTGGGACCGGAAACCGCCCGCGCGATTGTCGAACTGAATGCCATGCAGACTTCGGCCAGCAAAGGGCCCGACGCCGCAGAGCTGAAGCGGCGAAAATGGTCGCAGATTCCCGGCTGGCTGGTGGTCACTCTTCGAAAACATTCCGACCCGTTCCGGCATGAAGAGAATTATGCCGCAGTCTGCTGCGCGATTCAGAATCTCATGCTGTTTCTGTGGTCCGAAGGAGTCGGCACCAAATGGGCCACCGGCGAAGTCACCCGGTCTGCCGAATTCGCTCAACTGCTGGGAATTCATTCCGATCAGGAACAGGTCGTCGGGCTGATCTGGTACGGCTCTGCCGCACAGGTTCCCGCGGCGACGCGCACACCCGTTTCAGAAATTTCACAGGTGCATCCATGAGTTCCCTGAAACTCACCAATCCGCACAGCGTCCTGAGCGCGCTTGACACCCGTCCTGACGACGTGCTGGAAGTGCATGCCAGTGCGCGCAGCAATGAAGGCTGGCAACGGGTAATCGACGCCGCCCGCGGACTGCGCATTCCCATCCGCGAGCCACTCGATCGGGAACATGGCGGACGACGATTCAACAAAGACGGCGGACGGGCCGGCACCACATTTGCCGTCGTTCGCGAACGCCCCGGCATCTCGCTGAAGGAACTCTTCAGCCCGACCGTCTCCCGGGGAGTCTGGCTGGCACTCGATCAACTTCAGGACCCGCACAACGTAGGAGCCGTTTTTCGCACGGCTGCCTTCTTCGGAGTTCAGGGAATCATGCTGACGGTCGACCGATCTGCCCCGCTTTCCCCCACGGTCTATGACGTGGCCTCAGGCGGAGTGGAGCATGTGCCGTTCACGCTGCAGACGAATCTCGCCCGCGGAATCGATGTGGCCAAAGAACACGACATGTGGGTGCTGGGAACCTCGGAACACAGTGAACACGATCTCGCTTCGATCGACTGCGACCGGCGGTGGCTGGTGGTGATTGGAAATGAGGAAAAAGGGCTGAGAAGACTGACTCAGGAACGGTGTGATCAGATCTGTCAGATTCCCTGCGCCGGGCAGGTGACCTCATTGAATGTTTCGGTGGCCGCCGGAATTCTGATGGCCACGCTGTCGCGATCGTCTCCCGGCGGATGAGACGTCACCCCCCCCCTGCCAAGACCATGCCCCGCCGTATCCGGCTGTTCATTCGCCACGCCCCAGCCAGCGTCGACATTTCTTATCGACAGTCCTTCCACCCTGCCTGATCAGTCTTTTGCTTGATTCCATCAAGAATTGATCGGCGCGATTTCCATCTTCCTTCGCCAGCGGCATCGTCACTCGTGAGATTCGATGAACTGTCGCGCCACCTCAAAATCCTGCTCCATTACCAGCAGTCGACATTCCAGCAACCCGCTGAGTCCTGCCTGCAATTCATTTTCCAGGGCGCAATGAATCCCCTGCTCTTCCAGAGCGGCGCGAATCACTTCCGCCCGTCCCACATCAGCAGAGCGGTAAACCGGAACCAGCTTCTGTTCTTTCAAAAATGAAGACATTGCTCACTCCCATTTCAGGAATCGCTCCCGGTCATTGATTCCTCCCCCGGAGCGATTTCTGGGAGGGATCACATTTGGAATTCTAAAAGGCCACGGCCACCTGTCGATCAGATTTCTTTTCGATTCGTCACGGCCGGTCCTGCTGCTGACTGGTCGAATTCAGCAAAGTCCGGACCATCTTCCGCACGAACACGTGACAGAAATGGCACTCAGGAGCACAAAACCGGCCTGCGGACAGGCTGTGCCTGATTTTCCGTCCCTGATACGAAATCGCCTCGTGTGCTGGACGTTAGGGCAAACGGGCCGTATGCTCAAAATTGGCAGTTCGCAGATCGATATCGCGAGAGTCTGAACCTGTTCGCAGAACATGGTCACGAGGAGAGGACACCATGCACATGAAATCCATTCTGGCCCTGGCAGCGATTTTAGCCCTGTTTGCAGGACGAAGTGACGCCATGGATGTACTGAAGATTGGAGACAAGGCCCCCGCATTCCACGCACTGGACGATACCGGCGCGGAATGGAAGTCGAGCGACCATGTCGGCAAGAAAATCATTGTCGTCTACTTCTACCCTGCCGACATGACCGGCGGCTGCACCAAGCAGGCCTGCAAATTCCGCGATGACATGTCTCAGCTCACCGAACTGGGAATCGAAGTCATCGGGGTCAGCGGCGACACCGTAAAAAACCATCAGGTTTTCAAACAGGCCTATGATCTGAACTACACCCTGCTGGCCGATACCCAGGGCGACGTGGCCCAGGCCTTTGGCGTCCCGTTCACGGCCGGGGACAAATCCTTCCTGGCCAAAATCGGCAACAAGGAAGAAAACCTGATCCGCAAGGGCACCGCCAAACGCTGGACATTCGTGATCGATCAGAACGGCAAAATCGCCTACATCAACACCAACGTGAATCCGGAAACCGACAGCCATCAGGTGGCCGAAGTCGCCAAAGACCTGAAATCCCCCAAGTTCTGAAGCCTGTGCCTGGTCAGGCTTTGATTTTCGCGGTGTCCGAGAGTGCCCGCGGCTCGATGGCCGCTCGTGACCTGTTCCCTCGCCCGAACTTCAAAAATTGACGCAGCACAAGTGCCTGGTCAGGCTTTGTTCTTCACGGTGTTCTTCACGGTGTCCGGTCAGTCAATTGCCAGCACAGGAATGCAGCCGTCTGTGACCGGGCGGTTTTGTTCATGACATCTGGTAAATCTCGGGCACAATTCCCGATCACACTCCCGGTAAAAATTACGGTTCGCTGGACTCCCGAGAGCCCCTATGATTCAGGCATCCCCCTGAACACAGGGGCTTCGCCGGTCCCTGTTCTTCTGAACGGGACGGGCCAACCCTCAAAAACATCCCGCTGATCACCCTTCCGCGATGCATTCGCGGGGAAAAGATTTTCATCTGCCGGAACGCTCGAGTCGCGGCACTGAAAACTGCGGACGGAGAAGTAACCACGTGGAACTTGATGACCTGATCGGAACAAGCGGGGAATGGCTGCGGGGAACCGGGCCGGAGTCGGATATTGTCGTCTCCAGCCGGATTCGACTGGCCCGCAACCTGGCAGGCTATCCGTTTCCGCCCCGTGCCGACGAACAGGTCCGTAGCGAGATCAACGGCATCCTGCGCGAACAGATCGAACAGCTCCCGTCTCATCCGCCGCTGAATTATGTTCCGGTCAATGAGCTGCTCAAAGTCGACCGCCAGTTTCTGGTCGAACGCCAGTTGATCAGCCGTGAGCATGCCGAAGCCCAGGGCCCGCGCGGAGCCTGCATCGGCCGGCAGGAAACCGTCAGCCTGATGATCAATGAAGAAGATCATCTGCGCATGCAGGTTCTGCGCAGCGGTTATGCCCTGGAAGACTGCTGGGACGAAATCAATCGCATTGACGATGACCTGGAGCAGCGCATCGCCTTTGCGTTCAGCGATGAATTCGGATACCTCACCGCCTGCCCGACCAATGCCGGAACCGGCATGCGGGTGAGCGTGATGCTGCATCTGCCGGCCCTGGTCATGACCAAGGAAATCCAGAAGGTTTTCCAGGCGATGCACAAAATGAGTCTGGCCGTTCGCGGGCTGTACGGCGAAGGGAGCCAGGCCATGGGCGACTTCTACCAGATCTCCAATCAGGTGACGCTCGGCAAGTCGGAAAGTCAGATCATCCAGAATCTGAAAAAGGTCATCCCTGACGTTCTCAACTATGAGCGCAAAGCCCGCCAGGCTCTGATCAAGGGCGACCGCCAGCGCCTGCATGACCAGGTCTCGCGCGCCATGGGCATTCTCAGCAGTGCCCGGCAGATTTCTTCTGAAGAAACCATGGAGCTGCTTTCGAGCGTGCGGATGGGCATCAACCTGGGTCTGGTCGATGACATCAAAATCGCCACGGTCAATGAACTGTGCATTCAGACCCAGCCGGCCCATCTGCAGAAAATTCGCGGCGAAGCTCTGGAATCGTCCGAACGGAATGCCGTCCGGGCGGCCCTGCTGCGGGAACGACTTTCCGGCAAAGATTCCCCCAATTAGAGCCGGTGGCTCTCGCCTGGGCCGGCTGGCTGCCTGCTTTTTGGCGCGCATTTCCCTTGAGGAAACGTCACTCCCCGCATGATGGAACGCGCCTCCTGCGGAAGTGAGATGCCCGAAGCGGGGGCGACATTCCGGTTCCTGCTCCGTTGAGTTGATGCAGGCCAATGAGCCTCTTCTCTGATGTTCCCGAGTCTGCCTGACGGGAAAACCTGCTCTGTCTGGCAGGCCCGATTCCCTGCGGCGTCGGCGTTGCTTTCGAACCTCTCACACAACTTGCCCTGATCCGCGCGCGGAAAGGAAATTCCCGTCCCTTGAGAGGTTTTGTGCGCGGCTCTTATACTTTTCCGTCTGTCTTCCACATCCTGCTTCTCTGTTCATCGCCGAGCCTGCCATGCCGATTCTTCAGTACGATCAGTTGTTTGATCTGGGACGCCGTATTCTGATTGGAGCCGGAGTTCCGGAAGCCGATGCAGCCATCGTGGCGGAAGAACTGGCCAATGCCAATCTCGTCGGCCACGACAGCCATGGCGTGATGCGGCTGGTGCAGTATGTCGAGTTCATCCGCGATGGATATGCCCATCCCGGTGCCGACTTTGAAGTCGTGCAGGACGGCCCGACCCTGGCCGTGATCGACGGTCGTTTCAATTTCGGACAGGTGACCACTCGCGCCGCTCTGCAGCTGGGAATCGCCAAAGCCCGGGAAATGGGAACGGCCACCATTCTCATGCGCAACTGCAATCACATTGGCCGTCTGGGAGCCTATACCCACGAGGCTGCGATCAATGGCATGGTGGCGCTGATGGCGGTCAATGCTCCCGGGCCCGGGGGGGTCGCTCCTTTCGGCGGCATGGAACGCCGGCTGGGAACCAACCCGCTGAGCATCGCCGCTCCGGCGCGCGGGGATGCACTCGTGCTCGACATGACCACCAGCGCAACCGCCGAAGGCAAATTGCGCGTCGCCAAACAGAAAGGCGAAATGGTCGCCGAGGGCCTGATTCTCGACGGCCACGGAAAGCCCTCCTGTGATCCCAATGCCTATTACAACAAACCGTTCGGGTCGATTCTTCCGCTGGGCGGCGCACTGATGGGGCACAAAGGCTTCGGCCTGTCCGTCATGATCGATGTCCTGTGCGGTATTCTTTCCAACAGTGGTGTCTGCCGCACCGACCTGCCGCGCGGAGCCAACGGCGTCTGGCTGCAGCTTCTGGAGATCGAGCGTTTTCTGCCGCGTGCCGATTATGACCGGTGGATGGACTGCTATATCGATTCCCTGAAAAACTGCCCCCGGCTGCCTGGCGTCAACGAAATTCTGATGCCTGGAGAAATCGAACGCCGCTGTCAGGAAACCCGCATGAAGACCGGCGTCGACATTCCTGCGGAAACCTGGCGGCAACTCACGGAACTCGCCCAGTCGTTGTCGGTAGAGCTGGAACCGGCTGCCTGAACGGGAACCATTCTTCCCGCCAACGGAATCGGTCCGACGGATCTGCCAGCCCTGCCCATCGACACTGCAAACAGAAGGCCCTCTGATGCGGATTGGTGTTGTCAGCGATACGCATGGAAGCACCCGCAACACACTGCAGGCGGTGGCGATGCTGGAATCGCTGCAGGTCGAGGCAGTGCTGCACTGCGGCGATCTGGTCTCGGCCGGGCTGGTGCCGTTGTTCGCCGGATGGCCTACTCATTTCATCTTTGGCAACTGTGACATCGACACGGCCGAAATGCGGGCCGCCATCGCAGAAGCCGGGCAGACCTGCCATGGACGGTTCGGCAGCCTGGAACTGGAGGGTCGAAAAATCGCCATGATTCATGGCGACGACCATCACCGGTTTCGGGAGACATGCCAGAGCGGAGACTATGATCTGGTCTGTTACGGGCACACACACCGGTTTGAACACCATCGCGATGGCAACACCCTGGTGCTGAATCCCGGGGCACTCTATCGCGCCAATCCTCTGTCATTCGCCGTTGTCGATCTCCCGACACTGCAGGTCACCCGACACAACCTGCCGGACGGAGCCTGAGAGACGATAATTCCGTCCCCCAGACAGGCAGCGGGGACAGACTGCCGGGACAGGCAACCCATCCACGCAGCCGGGTGCCGGGAAACAGCCCTGCCCTGATCCACACAACAGCCTTGAAAACTGAAGGTGATTGCATGTCAGAGAAGGTTCGAATCGCCATCGCCGGAGCCAGCGGACGGATGGGACAACGGCTGGTGGCGTTGACCGTAGCCGATCCGGAACTGGAACTGGTCGCCGCCCTGGTGGGTCCCGGCTCTGCTCATGCCGGAAAGGATGCCGGTGAACAGGCCGGCATCGGCCCGATCGGCGTGAAACTGACATCGGCCTTTCCAGTTCAGGTCGATGCCGTCATCGATTTCTCGACACCGGAAGCCGCGGTCCAGCTGGCCGAACACTGCGCCCTGCATCGGATCGGACTGGTGGAAGCGACCACCGGGCTGTCCGCCGAGCAGAAAGAGGCCATTCTGACGGCCGCTCAGGAAACCGCCGTGGTGCAGTCTCCCAGCATGAGCCTGGCGGTCAACGTGGCCATGAAACTGGTGGCCCAGGCCTCCGCGGCACTCAAATCACTGCCGGGAGGGGTCGATGTGGAAATTGTCGAACGGCATCACCGTTTCAAGGAAGATGCCCCCAGCGGCACGGCCCTGAAATTCGGACAGATCGTCGCCGAGACAATGGGCCAGACCGAACAGCGGCATGGGCGGCACGGACAAACCGGCCAGCGTCCCCGCACGGAAATTGGGTTTCATGCGGTGCGCACCGGCGACAACGTGGGCGAACATCAGATCATCTTCGGGATGCTCGGGGAAACGCTCGAAGTCTATGTCCGGGGTCATACCCGCGACAGCTATGTCTATGGGGCACTTGCTGCTGCCAAATTTGTCACCGGCCAGGGGGCCGGTCTGTACTCCATGGCCGATGTTCTCGGGCTGAGCTGATCCTCGCGGCCAGCAGACTGCACGCGGGACCCGGCCGACGGTCCTGTGCTCCTGCAGCCCAGGGGGCATCATGCATTCACCGACTTTTCAGGGAGTTGCCGCATGCCGCGTCAGGGACTGCTTGCGATCTGTCTGATTCTGGGGGGCTGCCTGACACAGTCGGCCTGCGCGGCAGAGCCCCGGGAATTCGTCACGGAACTGCCGGCCCCCCCTTCGGTCGACCTGCCTGTCAGCATCGACCTGCCGGCGGAATTTCGGGGATCCACGCCACTGGGACTCGAACGCACGGCGGACCGGCACTCTGTTCCGATCCAGCGTGTCGGGGAGTCTCAGGCGATCCTGATTCTGCCGGCCACCAATCCGCCTGTCGCGACACAGACTTTCACACTGCGTCTGGAAAAGTCCTCTCCGGAATGGCCGCAGTCCCTGCACTTTCAGGAAGAGAATGGCCAGATTCGGCTTCTGTTCGGAAACCATCCCCTCTTCCACTATCACGTCGCCGCGCTGCAGCCCCCGACCGGACTCAGCCCGCTGTATGAGCGCAGTGGATTTCTGCATCCGGTCTTCACACCTGCCGGCCACATCGTGACCGAGGCCTTTCCGGCAGACCATCGGCATCAGCATGCCATTTTTGATGCCTGGGTGAATGTCGAATTTCAAGGACATCACGTCGACTTCTGGAACCAGCATCTGGGACTGGGAACCGTTGAACACCGACAGCTTCTCCGTCAGCAGGCCGGGCCGGCTCTGGCTCAGTTGCAGGTGCAGCTTGCCAGTGTCGACCTGTCGCAATCTCCCCGGCGGACAGATGCCCTGACCGAAACCTGGACTCTTTCGGCCTATGCCTGCCGGCAGGGAACGCTGTTCGATCTCGAACTGCAGCAGCATTGCGCCGGTCCGAATCCGGTCATTCTGAAGAAGTATCACTATGGCGGCATGGCGGCCCGCGGCGCAGCTGGCTGGACCCCTGCGGCCGGCTTTCGCTTTCTGACCGCCGACGGCCGGAACCAGACAAATGGCAATCACACTCGGCCGGCCTGGGTGAATCTGTCAGGCCCGGTGGCGGGCCAGCCTGTCAACTTGACGATGTTCACCCACCCTGATAATCCCCGGTCTCCGCAGCCGGTCCGGATTCCTCCGGAATTCCCCTATGCAGCCTATGCCCCCATTGTCGATGGCGATCTGACGATCCGCCCCGACCAGCCATATCAGGCGAAATACCGTTTTTTCGTGCAGGATGGCCCGGCGGTGCCTGACAGACTGAATCAGGTGGGGCAGAACTTCACGACGCCGGTCAAAATCCGCTGGAAATGACTGTCTGCAGGCGGCAATTCCCGGCTCCTGCCCCCTGTCTGGCCTGCGTCTGGCCTCCTGTTTCCCCTCTCTTGCGCCACCAATGAATACCCGCTGACAGGTGCCCCCCGGGAACTTCCGTTGTCGGAAGCAGCCGGCAAGGCGATACTGTGAATTCTGGATTCCCGTATTCGGCGCCAATCGCGCACTCCTATGTCGTATCGCACATTCAAAAAACTGCTGGGTGAAACAAGCCTTGAGCGCAAGTGCCGCTTTCTGTTCAGCGGTGCGCTCATGCTGCTGATCACAGGCAGCTTCTATTTTTACGCCTATCTGAACCTGCAGATCCTGCGGACCCAGAACCGGCAGCGCGCGGAACTGCTGATTGCCCAGAACCTGCAGATGAAGCACTGGGAAAAAATGACGAAGCCGGACGACGTGCCGCTCGTCAAAGGACTCGCCAGCGGACTCAAACCGGCCGACCTGCGGGAATATGCCTGGAAGTTCATTCCCGTCGATACCGACGATCCCACGCGTCGGCCTGCCGAACAGTTCGAATACGAGGCGCTGAAGAAAATTTTGTATCAGCAGCAGCCGTTTGTGGTCTACGAAGACCGTTCCAGCCGGATGTACCACTACTTCCAGCCGATTGTCGCCCGTGAGCAATGCATGATCTGCCATCAGACCCGGGGTGATCAGCCTCAGGTCAGCCAGGTCGGGCAGATCATGGTGGTGGCCGAAACGACCTTCACCCTCGATGACATGCAGCGGGAAATCGCCAAGAACAATGCCATTCTCATGGTCATGGCCATGGTGACAACCTGCCTGGCCATGTTCGCGGCCTATGCCATTGTGCGCTATGTGATCGTCAAACCGGTCATCCATCTGAAAGATGTCAGCGATGCCATTGCGCGCGGGGAACTCGATCAGCGGGCCGACATTCGGACCGGCGATGAATTCCAGGAACTCAGCCATGCCTTCAACCGCATGCTGCGGCACCTGGTCACCACGCAGGAGGAACTGCGGCACGTCAACACCGATCTCGACGGCAAGGTCGACGAACTGGCCCGGGCAAACCTGAGCCTGCACGAAATGAACAAGATCAAAAGCGAGTTTCTGGCCACCATGAGCCATGAGCTGCGCACTCCGCTGAACAGCATTCTGGGCTTCAGCGACGTCCTCAGTAATGCCGACAACTTCACGGAGAAGCAGAAAAAGTACATGAGCAACATCCGGAACTCCGGACAGAACCTGCTCACTCTGATCAATGACATTCTCGATCTGGCAAAAATCGAAGCCGGCCGCATGGAACTGCACATCGTCGACTTTTCGATGGAAGACCTGATTGAACGCCTGACGACATCCATGCGGCCCCTGGCCGAAAAGAAGAACATCGACCTGCAATGGAGCGTCGCCCCGGATGTTCCCATCATCGTGCAGGATCTGGGTAAGCTGCAGCAGGTGCTGTTCAACCTGCTCTCCAATGCGGTGAAGTTCACTCCGGAAGGAGGCCGGGTCTGGGTCGAAGTGCGCACGGTGGACGACAACCTGCTCGATCTCATCGTCGCCGACACCGGGATTGGCATTCCGCTCGAAGATCAGGCGGTCATCTTTGAAAAGTTCCGCCAGGGACGCGCCCAGCAGCCCGGTCAGGACACCCTGACCCGCGAATTCGAAGGAACCGGGCTGGGCCTGTCGATTGTGAAAGAACTCTGCAAACTTCTGGGAGGCGAAATTCTGCTCGAAAGCGAATTCGGCAAAGGCAGCACCTTTACCGTCCGGCTGCCGCAGCGACTGATCTGCAAAAACCGGCAGTTCGACGACTTCTCTCCCTCCAGCTCCGGCGAAATCTCCCGCCCCACCCCGCTGCCCGGCATCGCCAGCCATCACCGCGACGCCGGTTAGAGCCGGTGGCATGACTGCTCGAAAAACGCAAACTCCATTCGGCAGATGACCGGATGCACTGGCTGACGCGGCATGCTCTGAAATGCAGAAGAACAGACCTGGTCGGTACTCGGAAGACGGCGGAGATCAACACTGCCGCTCAGGCTGCGCCGGAATACTTGCTTCATGCGACGTCCCCTTCCGAGAATGCTGTCTCTGTCTCTGAAGACCGTGTGAGTGATATGCTGTCCAGATCACCCGATTTGCCGGCACTTGTCAGGAGACGAAATTGATGACGGGCACCCAGGCAGCGATTCCCCCAGGTCTCTGTCCGATTGAGATCGCCAGACGTCAAGCTCTCTGGCTGATTCTTCTCTGGAGCTGTCTGACGGTCGGTGCAGAAGTGCGAGCCGCCGATCCCCTGCCGGTCAGCAGCGACCCGCGTGTGACGATTGAACTGTTCGCTAAGGCCCCGCAGATCCGGACTCCGACCGGAATCGATGTCGATTCGCGGGGCCGGGTCTTCGCCATTGAATGCAATACTCATTTTCGGCCGGAAGGATATCCTGGACCTCCAGCGGACAGACTGCTGATCCTGCAGGATCTGGACGAAAACGGCCGCTGTGACCGGGTCAGCACCTTCGCCGAAGGCTTCCGATTCGCCATGAGCGTGGCCGTGCGCCCCGCCTGGCTGCCGCCCGTCAGACTGGCTCCGCAGAATGGCGAAACAGCCCGTGCTGAAGCGGACAAAACCCCGTTTCAGGTGTTTCTGGCGACACGTCGGGCACTCTTCCTGCTGGAAGATCTGAATGACGACGGCGTCTGCGACCGTCAGACAGAACTCGCCTGGCTCGACACCAAAGGAGACTATCCTCACAACGGCCTGGCCGGATTCGCCTTCGACGGCCTCGGCTGGATGTATTTCGGCTTTGGTGAAAACCTGGGCGAACCATATGAACTGTTCAGCCGGGAAATGGAGAATGCCAGCCATGCCGACAACACCACCTTGACGCCGTTCCGTGGACATGGCGAAGGAGGGAACCTGTACCGCATGCGCCCCGACGGCACGCAGCTGTCACACTGGGCCACCGGATTCTGGAATCCGCATGCCTCCTGCGTGGATGCCTTCGGGCACCTGTTCACCGTCGATAACGACCCCGATTCCCGACCTCCCTGCCGACTGCTGCATTCTGTGCAGGGGGCTGACTTTGGTTATCGATTCCGCAACGGACGCAAAGGCCTGCACCCGTTCACCAGCTGGAATGGCGAAGTTCCGGGAACGCTGCCCATGGTCGCCGGCACCGGGGAAGCTCCCTCCGGCGTGCTCGCCTATGAGCATTCGGCCTTTCCCTCGGAGTACCTGGGACGGTTATTTGTCACCTCCTGGGGAGACCATCGTATCGATACATTTGCTTTGAAGCCGAAGGGAACATCGTTTGAAGCGGTCGCCGAACCACTGATCACCGGAGGCGAAAACTTCCGTCCGGTCGGCATCGCCCAGGCTCCCGACGGCTCGCTGTACTGCACCGACTGGGTGCTGCGAGATTACAAACTGCACGGGCAGGGCCGGGTCTGGAAAATTCGTCCGACCACTCCCCCCACGGCGACACCGATTCCCCATTCTCCGGAAGAGGGAATCCATTCCGCAGCCCTGGTCACCCGTCGCGAGTCGGCCCGCCAACTGGCGCAGACCTCACCCGGGGTTGAAACTCTGCGTCGTCTCAAGAATGACCCTCGTGAATCACTGCGGGTTCGATCCGAAGCGGCATGGGCCCTGGGTGAGCCAGCTCCGGCCGAGCGGGTTCGTCAGCCGGTAGCCGATCTGTCATCGCCTGACCCATTCATCTGGCAGGCAGAAGTGGCCGCCCTGGCTCGCGATCGGACGGGAGTGGAATTTCCACTGAATCACGACATGCTCCTTGCGGAACGGGATATTCCAGCACTGCTGCTGATGCGCCGGATTCATCCCGACAAGACGGCCGTGGTGTCACAGGCGCTGAACAGCCCTGCCCCGCTGGTGCGGCGCGTGGCCGTGCAATGGATCGCCGAAGAACATCTGCAATCGCTGCGGCCTCAGGTCGAACAGACTCTCAAGTCAGAACCGATGAACGCCGATCTGTTTCTCGCCACACTGGCCGCGCTGGAAATGCTCGATGGCAAGGCCCCCCAGAATTTCGACAAGACGCCGCCTGGCAAGTATGTGCTGCCCCTGCTGGAAGATCCCGATTCTTCCCCGGCCGTGAAGCTGCAGGCGCTCAAACTGATCGCCCCGACAGATCCGGCACTCGATCTCAAACTGGTCGCCCGGCTTTCACAGTCGGAAGATCGCAGCCTGCGACTCGAAGCCATTCGCACGCTGGCGCAAGCCCGGCCCCAGGCGGCGCTGGCTCCGCTGATGGAAATTGTCGCGACACCGCCGGCGTCGAACCGTGACCCGGAATGGCCCGACTATGAAGAAGCCGTGCTCGGGCTGGCGGCGGCGGTTCATCACCCTGATACCGCGGAACGTGCCACAGGCAGCCTGCTGGCCGCATTGACTCACATCACCGGGTCAAAAGCCGATGCCGACCTGACCCGCGAAATCATTCTGTCGCTGAAGCCGCGCCTGGCCGATCCGGCAGTGCAGCAGGCGGTGCAGAATGCTCTGGCGGCATTGCCCGAGACCGCTGCGGAAAAGCCGGTCCATGACAGCCAGTGGCGCACCGCACTCGCGCAATCCATGCCGGCAGGCAGCCAGGCGAGTGCCATCATGCGCGGCCGGATTCTGTTCAATCATCCGAACAGTGTCGGCTGCGTGAAATGTCATGCCGTCGACGGACGGGGAGGCAGAATCGGCCCGGAGCTGACTCATATCGGGGGATCGTTCAGCCGGGAAAAGCTGATCGACTCGATTCTCGAACCGTCACGCGAAATTTCCCCTCAGTTCACAAACTGGAACATGCTCACTCTTGATGGACGCGTGCTGACCGGCATGATCGTCAATGAAAATGACGGCGCGACCATGCTGGGGCAGACCGATGGCACGCTGATCACCGTCAAAACTGCTGAAATCGAAGAACGGGTGCCGCAGACCACCTCGGTCATGCCGGAGAAGCTGGAAGAACAACTGAGCGTTTCCGACTTTCAGGACCTTCTGGCCTATCTGCAGTCGCTGAAATGACGAACGCGGCACATGAAATCCACCGTCAGATCTGCCTGATTGTGGTTCTGGTTCTGGACAGAATCCCGTGTGCATTGCATCATGCAGGTCTGCCCGACGTTGCAGACCCGTTGAAACTCTGCTCGCTTGAGATCTCGCAAACACTGAAGGATTCCCTGCCATGCATCGCCCGCTGCTAACCCTGCTGGCCTGTCTGCTGTGCACTTCCCTGCAGGCAGCCGAGCCGATTCGTGCTCTTCTCATCACCGGCGGCTGCTGCCATGACTATGAGCATCAGAAGCAGATCATTTCCGAAGGCATCAGCCAGCGGGCGAATGTCACCTGGAAAATCATTCTGCACGATGGCAGCGACAAACGGGAATTCGAAGTTCCCGAGTATCGCAATCCGGACTGGGCCAAAGGCTATGATGTCATTGTACACAACGAGTGCTTTGGCGCGGTGACCGATCCCGACTTCGTCAAAGGCATCACCGCGGCCCACTTCAACGGGGTGCCGGCCGTGATCATTCACTGCTCCCTGCACAGCTACCGGAATTCCGGTGCGGCCGATGCCTGGCGCGAACTGATCGGCGTCACATCCCGCAGCCACGAAAAAGCCCGGCCTGAACATGTGGTGCGGCTCGATATCGAGCATCCGGTGATGACCGGGTTTCCGGCCACCTGGAACACTCCCCGAGGAGAGCTGTACAAAATTGAAAAAGTCTGGCCGAACTGCACTCCCCTGGCCACCGCCGTAGGGGTGGATTCGGACTATCCGAACCCGGTAATCTGGGTCAACACTTTTGGGGGCACCCGGGTCTTCGGGACCTCACTGGGACATGACAACGACACCATGAACACGCCGGAATGGCTCGGTCTGGTCGCCCGTGGAACTCTCTGGGCCGCCGGGAAACTGGACGACGACGGCAATCCCCTGCCTGGTTATGCCGGGACCGGTGTGAAGCCGATCAGGCTGGAATCACTCAAGCCGATTCCGGAACCGGCCGCAAAGAAAAAATAACCGCCCAGTGCCGCCGTCGGCAGATCGCCTGAATCCACGGACAGGGGAAGGCCTTATGCCCTGTCCACATCGCCAGCCCGCATTCAGATTCCGCATCGGCCCCGGCCCCGACGGCTGTCACTCTTCGGCACTCCCGTTAGCAGCATCCCTGCGGGGGAGCCGCCCGGGATTTCATCAGAATTGACCGAACACTGTCTTGAAGGAAACATCATGCCCGCATCCGCGGACATTCAGAAGATTGCCGGAGCTGTTCTGGATCCGGTCCTGCACCAACCGCTGAGCCAGCTGAAAATGCTGAAATCCGCGGAACTGAACGGGTCCCAGGCCACGATTCAGATCGAGCTGCCGACGCCGGCCTATCCGGCACGCGATGCGCTGGCCAGTTCCATCCGCACCGCGCTGCAGAGCCAGTTTCCTGAAGTGAATCCGGTCGACATTCAGTTCACAGCGGTGGTGAAAGGTAAGCAGGCCGGAGGCAACATTGGCCTGAAAGTCAAAAACATCATTGCCGTCGGCAGCGGAAAAGGAGGGGTCGGCAAATCAACCGTCGCCGCCACTCTGGCTTATGGACTCAAACACTGGGGAGCCAGCGTCGGCCTGATGGATGCCGATGTGTATGGTCCCAGCGTCCCTCACATGGTCGGGGCGATTGGTCAACCGGCCATCCGGCAGTATCAGATGGAAGATGGCCGGACCTTCGAACGGATCGAACCGATCGAAGCCCATGGGCTGAAAGTCATCTCGATGGGGTTCATGGTGGCTCCGGATCAGGCCATTATCTGGCGTGGCCCGATGCTGCACAAAGCGCTCGCCCAGTTCCTGCAGCAGACCGACTGGGGAGAACTCGACTACCTGGTCATCGACATGCCTCCCGGCACGGGGGATGTGGCGCTGACCCTGTCCCAGATGGTGTCTCTGGCCGGCTCAGTCATTGTCTGCACGCCGCAACAGGTCGCCCTGCTGGATGCCGGCAAGGCGATCAGCATGTTCCAGACGGTCAAAATTCCGATCCTGGGAATGGTCGAAAACATGACCGGAGAAATCTTCGGTCGCGGAGGAGCCAAAGTGAAGGCCGGAGCCATGGGAATTCCCTTCCTGGGAGAGATCCCATCGGATTCCATTGTCCGGATCTGCGGAGACGAAGGCCGGATCTACGATCTGTATGCCGACGACAGCCCGGTGCGCGAAGCCCTGCTCTCCATTTCCTCCAAAATCGCCATGGCGATCGCCAAGCAGATTCTGGAAAGCCCGGCTTTGCCGACTCTCGAGCTGCTGTAAGCAGACGCCTGGAACAGCTGTCGGAGTCCACACGCTTCCCCGCAGGCAGGTCCAATCTCTCTTCACCGCAAGGAGACGGCGCAGCCTCGGGGAGACTGCTGGGTGCCATGTGCGTCAGTCAGGGTGTTTCAGACGACTGTTCTTCGGTCTGTTCCTGCGCCGAGTCCTGCCGGGCGATTTCGGCGAGTTTCAGCAGCCCCCGCCGGACGCGGGTCTTGGCTCCGTTGAGACTCGAGTCCATGGCCAGGGCAATCTGTTCATACGTCAGATCCCCAAAGAAGCGGAGCCGGATGGCGTCGGCTTCTTCCTCGGAAAGTCTCGTCAGCCAGGCATTCAACTGCTCCCGGGATTCCTCCCTCTCCGGGCCCTGCCGCGCGTCGCCCCAGGGTCGACAGAATTCCTGCCGCGTGTATTCCTGCAGCAGTTGCTGTTGCCGGGAATGTGCCCGCGCCGCCTGCCGGCACAGATTCAGCAGGATCGTCCAGATCCAGGTACTGAACGCGAAGCAGGGAGAATAACTCTGCCGGGATCGAAAGGCGGCCAGAAAGGTCTCCTGCACCAGATCGTCGGCCGCTTCGGCATTCCGCAGCTTGCTGGTGGCAAAGCGCAGCAGACGAACCTGATAGCGCGCAACAAGCTCTGCGAAGACTGCTTCGTCTCCGGCCTGCACCTGCCGCATGATGTCCACATCCGTCTGCATCCCTGCACTATACCTGCCCGGCAGCCGATTGTCGCATTCACAATTCCGTCATCCGTGACGAGAAGACACCCGCAAGGCCGCCAGGGGACCGCACGCGGCCTGCCCGCCTGCCTCTTCCAGGCCGCAGGGCGAACCGACAATGCTCAGTGCGTCGTGCCCTGTGTGGCCGCGCCCTGTGCGTCGTGTTCAGTGAAACGAGATTCCGGCGCAGGCAGATCAAGACCTGCTGGACACCTGACAGCTGACCATTCACACTGCAGGAAATCCCAGACAAGGCCCCAGCCAAGGCCGTGCTGCGTGCCTGGATCACCAGTCCCCGGCACGCAGGGTGAAAACGTCCTGGCCCCCGGCAGATCAGAACAGGTTTTGTCAGCGGTTTGATTGTCCTCACGATGAGTCGAAAACCCCTGCCTTCAGGCGAAATCTCCAGGTTGTTTCGTTTCGCCTCAGGTATTGTATGAGGACAATCAAATTTCACATTGCCCGGTGAGCGCAGGAACTTCGGTCCGTCGCTCACCGGCAGGAACCTGTCGGCTTCAGCCGACAGTCACTCGGTTTTCTGCAACGGACTGCCATGACCCGCGATTTTACGACTGAAAGCCTGGCCTACGATCCCGTTCACGGATACATCCCGTTTGTGTCGCGCGCGGGACTTCCGGACGACGAAGTTTCGGAACAGGAACTGATCGATCATCCCTGGGTGCAGCGGATGCGCAACATCCATCAGCTGCAGACGGCCTGGTGGGTCTTTCCATCGGCGGAACATCGCCGGTTTCAGCATGTGCTCGGAGCCATGCATCTGGCCAGCCGCGTGATTGCGGAATGGTATGACTCGCTGCACGAATCCTGCCCGCAGACGCCGTCGCGGGGATATGTCGAAAGCCTGGTGCGGCTGGCCGCGCTGCTGCACGACGTCGGGCATGGTCCGTTCGGACACTTCTTCGACGATCATTATCTGCATCAGTTCGATGTCACGCACGAAGACATCGGCGCGGCCATTATCGAACGGGATCTGGGAGAACTGATCCGGGGAATCCGCCGCAATCCCAACAGCCGTCTGCAGCCGCTGGAAGAACTCGACCCGCGACAGGTGGCCTGGCTGATCCGACGGCCCCGGGGAAATGAACCCGGCCATCCGGAATGGCTGCGCAAGCTGCGTGCACTGTTCAGCGGCATCTACACTGTCGACAACATGGATTTTGTGCTGCGTGATGCCTATATGACCGGCTTCAACACCCGGGCGTTCGATCTGGCCCGGCTGCTGCACTACAGCTTCTTTTCCGAACAGGGGCTGACGATTCATGTCCGCGGTCTGCCGACGCTGATTCACTTTATCGAAACCCGGGCCAATCTGTTCCGCATGGTGTACTTTCATCGCACGGTCCGCGCACTGGACATTGCGATCGAAGAGATCTTTGCCGAAACGATGAGCGAACTGTTCACCGGCAATCCGCTGGATCACCTGGACCAGTACCTGCACTTTCATGAGTCGTCATTCCTGGTCGACATTCAGCGCTGGAGCAGTTTCGACAGTCCGAAACGGCGTGCCCTGGGCGAACGCTGGGACGCCATTCTCTCCCGGAAGTCGGGCTGGAAAATGGCCTGTGAGCGCACGCTCAACTTTCATTCCGCACACGGAGAACGGCTGTCGATCTTTTCCGAGCCTGACCTGATCCTGCGGCGCGTGCGCGACCGGCTTCCCCTGGCCCTGCGGGAGATGCCGCTGAATATCGACGTGGCCAAGCATTATCACCGCCCCAGCGGACGACTCCCGGCCGGCGGACAGAACTTTCTGTTCGATCCGGCAGACGGACTGCATGAACTGCAGGACGATGAACTGTTCCGCGCCATTCCGACCAGCTTCCTGATCTTCCGGATCTACTGCCCGTCACACGAACATGACGCCGAACTGAATCTGGCGCTCAACTCGGTGCTGGGAGATGCCATGGATGCCAGGACCAACATGTAAGCCTGTGGAGTCCTGCCGAGAATTCCGGTTCCACAGGTCTGAAGCAGGTGTCCAGATTTTTCCTGACTGCCCGTCCGGTCTCTGATACGTGTCACACTCCATGCCGCCTGAGAAGAACTCCACTCCTTCACCGCAGAAGTTCGGGGCGTTGTGCCTGGGCGCACTGGGAGTGGTCTTTGGCGACATCGGCACCAGTCCCCTGTATTCCCTGCGGGAATGCTTCGCGCCGCGTCACGGGCTGAGCGTCAGTGAGCCGAATGTGCTGGGCCTGCTGTCGCTGATCACCTGGTCACTGCTGATCGTCATTTCGATCAAATACCTGCTCGTCGTCATGCAGGCCGACAATGACGGCGAAGGAGGCATTCTGGCGCTCATGGCCATTGTCGGGCTGCATGATCAGAAACGCAGCCGCAGCCGGGGTGCCATCATTCTTCTGGGCCTGTTTGGCGCGGCATTGCTGTATGGCGACGGAGTCATCACCCCGGCCATTTCCGTCCTCAGCGCGGTCGAAGGACTCGAAATTGCCGCACCGGCGCTGCAGCCCTATATCATTCCCGTCACCATCGGCATCATTGCCATGCTGTTCTGGTTTCAGAACCGCGGCACCGAACAGGTGGGCTTTGTGTTCGGGCCGGTCATGCTGCTCTGGTTCTGCACGCTCTCCCTGCTGGGAATCGTGCAGATTGTGCAGCGTCCGGACATTCTGCGGGCCCTGAATCCGGCCTGGGCCGAAGCCTTTTTTCTGAACAACGGCCTGCACGGAATTCTGATTCTGGGAGTCGTCTTTCTGGTGGTCACCGGAGGCGAGGCCCTGTATGCCGACATGGGACACTTCGGACGCCGGCCGATTCAATTCGCCTGGTTCACCCTGGTGCTGCCGTCACTGCTGCTGAACTATTTCGGCCAGGGAGCGCTGATTCTGAACCATCCCGAGCTGGCGGCCCATCCGTTCTATCATCTGGTGACCGGCTGGCTGCAATATCCGCTCACCCTGCTGGCCACCGTGGCCACGATTGTGGCCTCGCAGGCCGTGATTTCAGGGGCTTTCTCGCTCACCATGCAGGCGATTCAGTCGGGGCTTCTGCCGCGCATGGAAGTCCGGCACACCTCTGACGAAGAATATGGACAGGTCTATGTGCCGCTGGCCAACTGGCTGATGATGTGCGCCACCCTGGGGCTCGTCGTCACCTTCCGCACCTCGAGCGCGCTGGCCTCGGCTTATGGCATTGCCATTACCACAACCATGGTCATCACCACGATTCTGCTGTTCCTGGCAATGCGGGAACTGTGGCGCTGGTCGCTGATTCCCGCCCTGCTGGCCTGCAGTTTCTTCATGCTGGTTGACCTGGCATTTTTCGGAGCGAACCTGATCAAGTTTTTCGATGGCGGCTGGCTGCCGATCCTGTTCGGCCTGGGGATCGTGGTGGTGATGACCACCTGGCAGCGGGGACGTCAGATTCTGGTCGACCGCATTCAGTCCATCGTCATGTCAGATCAGGAGTTTTTCGAACTGATCGAGAAGCAGCCCCCGCAACGGGTCGACGGAACGGCGATTTATCTGTGGAGTCGGCCGGGAGACGTGCCGCTGGCTCTGCTGCAGAACATCCGCATGAATCAGGTGCTGCACAAAACGGTCATCATTCTGCACATTCAGTTTGAACACCACCCCCGCGTGCCTGCCGACAAGCGACTGGAGGTCGAACGCATGCGGGATGATTTTTACCGCATGACTCTGCACTTCGGGTTTGTTCAGAACCCGCATGTCCCCCGGGCTCTGCGAACGTGCAAACTGGAATCAGTCCAGTGCGGCGGAGACGAATCCATTTATGTGGTCGGCCGGGAAACTGTCCTGTCCGTGCCCCATTCCGGAATGGCTCCCTGGCGGGAGCGGCTGTTCGTGTTCCTGACACGCAATTCCCTGCGGGCGAATTCCTATTTCTCGCTGCCTACCCAGCAGGTGCTCGAGATCGGAACGCAGATCGAAATTTAAGCGGGGTGCTTTTTTCGGCCATGGCCGCAATCTGTGCAGCAGCGCAAGACAGGCAGCTCCAGACAGGCTTGGGGGTGCCGGAACTGTGCCATGCCCCCCCTGTCTGCGGCGTTTTACCGCCCCCGGCTGATGGGGACGCCAATCATTTCGCCGTTGAATACCTGCACATCGTGGACATAGCCCTGGAACTCGAACTGGGCCATGCGGCGTTCTTTGATCTTTGTCGCCCGGGCACAGATGATCAGACGGCATCCGGGATAAACCGGCGACCGGAACCGGACGTCGTTCATGCCGCCGAATCCCAGATAGTCACCGGCCTTCAGCAGGTCGAACTTGCGGGCATAAAAGCCGGCCAGCTGGGCCGCGGCTTCGCACAGAATCACGCCGGGCATCAACGGGAAGCCGGGCATGTGCCCTTTGATCCAGAATTCATCCTCGGTGACTTCCTTGAAGCCGATCAGGCCATGCACGGAATGGTCGACGTGCACCACCCCACTGAGCTGTTCCATCTCGTGCCGCTGCGGATTGACCTTGCGGATGTCATCCAGCGTGTAAAGTGGCTTGTCGTAATTGAATCTGGAGTAGTCGAATAAAGGCTCAGCAGGCATGCGCACCCGTCCATTGACCTGAAAATCGCGGCAAAGCCTTCCTGCCCCGTTGCCAGGGCCGAAAGTGTCAGAATTCCGTATCAAAGCCGCTCTTCCCGCGGACTTCAAGTGCAGCCGTTCGCGGTTTTGCGAAATGCAGCAGTTTCTGTTTCCCCCGGCTGATCCGAAAAACAGGTTCTGTCGGAACCCCGACCGATCAGGTAAACTGGCAGACAACTTCAGAAAGCCCGCGAATGTTTCAGGATTCCCCGCTGTTTCACCTGTTGCCTGTCTCCCGCAGAGGCTTTCTTGCCGCCGGCGGGGCCGGAATTGTGGGATTGACCCTGCCCGAGGCCCGGGCTGCGCGTCCTGGGAGCCCCGGGACGGTCATTCAGATCCAGTTGAACGGCGGAGCCAGCCAGCTGGAAACCTTTGACCCGAAGCCGCATGCGCCGCGTGAAGTGCGGGGACCACTCCATTCCATTGGCACCAGCGTGCCGTCGCTGCGGTTTTCCGAATGCTTTCCCCGACTCGCCGAACGGGCACATCTGCTGACCGTGGTCCGTTCCCTGCATCATACCGACGCCCCGATTCATGAAACCGGCCAGCAATATCTGAACTCAGGCCAGCTGATTCGCAAAGCTGCCACTCCGGTGACACTGGGAGAAGAGGTTCTGGCCTCATTTGCGCAGCGCACCGGTCTGCCAGCCGCCCTGCGCGTGTCCACTTCCGCCACCGATCCTCGACAGGCGATCTTTTCCACCGGGAATCACGCCGCCGAATCGCCGCCGCTGATCTCCCTGCCGAATGAACTTCCCCGCACAGCCGGCCGATCGCCGGGATCAAAAATTCTCCACTCCACTTATGGAGAGCATACTTTCGGCATCCGGTTCCGGGCAGCCGCCCGCCTGGCCGAACGCGGAGTCCGCCTGATTCAGGTCAACACCTTCGATCAACTGGAAGGAGAACGAACCTGGGACGCACATGGCGATTCGCAAATCGGTCCGGCGACCCTGTTCGATTATCGCGACACCTTCGGCCCGCAGCTGGATCAGGCCCTGAGTGCGCTGATCGACGATCTGCGCCAGTCCGGATTATGGAGCCAGACCCTGATCGTCTGCACCGGCGAAATGGGACGCTCCTCTTCGATTACGGCCGAAAAAGGCCGCGATCATTCCGTGCAGGCCTGGTCCGGCATTCTCGCCGGAGGAAGCCTGCCGGGCGGACAGGTGATTGGCGAAACAGACGAACACGCCGAAACGATCATCGACAATCCGGTGCATCTCGCCGAACTGGCGGCGCTGATCCGGCGTTTTCTGGGGCTCACGCCCGCCGATCCCCTGGCCACGGTCTCTCCGGCAGGCAGCCGGCCCCTGCAGAAAGACCCGCTCCGGAAAGACACCGCTCAGGACAGTGAGAGCGTTTCACTCCCGCAGGGGGTGTGCGGCAAATCGCGATCCTGATGCGGCCCTGACGAAAGTATGCCCTTCGGCACGAAAAGTTACCGCCGTCAGATCTTCCCGGGCGAGGAGGGAGACGGAATCTCGTGCGGGCTGGCCGGCAGTCCCTGCTCTTCCTGCTGCTGCAGACGCAACTCGAGATCGCGCACCAGATCGCCTCCCAGAATATGCTCGATCCGGTCCGCATCATAATCGGCATGCGCCGGCGCGGTATCGGCGTAAGTAATCAGGTACATCTCCCAGAGCCGGTGATTACGCACCGCGCGGCGTGCCAGGGCCGCACCATCCGGAGACAGGTGATAACGTCCATCGGGCTTGGCCTCCAGCACATCTTCCTGCACGGCCCGATGAATGAGCTGCCGCAATGTCTTGCGACTCCACGACCGCATCTGCAGCAGATCCTCCAGCGTGATGCGCGTGCTGATCAGTTCCAGCTCGGAAGCATGTTGCTCCTGTGATTGGGCTTCCACCAGTTCATAACAGGCCCGCAACAGATCATGCCGGCCAATCCGCTGTCGCAACCGGCGACGTTCCAGCCATTTCCACAGGATGCCGTGTCGTCGCCCAAACAGAAAGCTCACCACGAACAGGGCACTGCCGCACAGCACAATCACCGGACCGGCCGCCAGTCGCGGTGCGGCCGCACTGATCATCACTCCGGCCGCGGCAGAGACCGCGCCAATCAGTGCCGATCCCCAGGTCAGGCGGCGAACATCATCTGTCCAGAACTGGGCGGAGGAAGCCGGAATAACCAGAATCGCGACCACCAGAATCAGCCCGACAGTCTGCATTCCCACGACAGTCACCGCCACGACCATGCCGATCAGCAGTGTATCCAGCAATCGGGTGGGCCAACCCGTCGTGGCCGCATAATCCACATCGAAACAGAGCAATGCCAGTTCCTTGAACAGCAGCACCACCAGCACGGTGAGTCCCAGCGCGGCTAGCCCGAACACCCAGACGTCCGCCGCCACCAGAGAGGCCGCCTTGCCGTTCAGAAAGGTCGTCAGCCCGGCCGCACTGGCCGAAGGGACGCGCTGCACCAGCGTCAGCAGGGCGGCCCCGGCTCCATAAAACAGACTCAGCGTAATCGCCAGGGCCGCATCCGCCCGCAATCGGGAAAAGCGATCGATGATCATCACGCACAAGGCCCCGGCCAGTCCGGAGACAAATGCCCCTGTCACCAGGGCTCCCATCGATTTTCCGTGCCCGGGGGCCGACATTTCTCCCAGCAGAAATGCCAGGGCAATTCCCGGCAGTGCGGAATGGCCGACCACGTCTCCGATCAGGGAACGCTTTCGCAGCAGCATAAATACACCGACCACGCCTCCGCTAATGCCTAGAAAGATCGTTCCCAGCATGACGATTCGGGTCTGGGCATCCTGCAGCAGCAGTACCCGCTGCCAGTCTTCCCAGGCAAACGTTTCCGCGGCCTGACAGACTCCGGCCGGTCCCCATCCCAGACCCAGCCCAATCAGAACCAGGCGCAGCACGTTGCGGGACAGCATCCGCACACAGGCCCGGCGAAACAGGCCCGGTGTTCGCCCCGATTCAGACCCCCTGAAATGAAGCACGTCACACCGCATCAGCTTTGTCCGGCAATCCGGGCTCCCACCTGATCGAGCAACGACAGCTTGCCTCCATAGGTCCGCTTCAGATTCGTGGCCGTGAAGGCCGTCTGAATCGGGCCCGAGGCGACCAGCCGCAGATTCAGCAGCAGCACATCGTCAAAATACTGGGGCACCGTCTGCAGGTCATGATGCACGACCAGTGCGGTCTTTCCGAGGGAACGCAGTTCATGCAGCAGCGAGACAATGGCCCGTTCCGTGGCGGCATCCACACCGGCAAACGGCTCATCCATCAGATACAGATCGGCATCCTGCGCCAGAGCCCGGGCCAGAAACACCCGCTGCTGCTGCCCACCGGACAACTGGCGGATCTGACGGTCGGCAAAGTCGGCCATCCCGACCCGGTCGAGAGCCTGCAGGGCCATGGCCCGATATTTTCGGGTGACCCAGCGACACCAGCCGATCTTTCGATACAGCCCCATGGCCGCCACATCCAGGGCACTGACCGGGAAGTCCCAGTCCACGCTGGTCCGCTGCGGAACATAGGCAATCCGATCGCGGACCCGGCGGTAAGGCTGGCCAAAAAACAGAACCTGCCCGGAAACATGCGGCACCAGATCCAGACAGGCCTTGATCAGCGTGCTTTTGCCGGCCCCGTTCGGGCCGATCACCGCCACCAGTTTTCCGGCCGGTGCAATATAGTCGACATCCCAGACGACAGGGCGACGCTGATAGGCCACTGTCAGATCCTGAATCGACAATGGTGAAATCGCGTCGTCGGAGCCGGGGGCAGGGATTGCTGCTGTCTGCTTGCCGTCCATCATGCACGAATCGTATCGCCTGCCGGGCGGCCACTGTAGCCATGGCTGCACTTTTTCTGAATTCGCGGATCCGCCCCCCGCTCTCGCAGGCTTCCAGGGGAGCGGTTATCTTCCAGAGTCTTCCGGATCGAAGAATTCGCCGGTCTCCCGTCCCTGTGCTCTGGAATCAGCCTGCCCCATGTTTGGAACCGTCGCCCCGACCCCGTTCGACCTGGAATTTGTCCTGTTCCGTATTCCTGTCCGGGTCTCCGTCTGGTTCTGGGCCGCCGGAGTCTTTCTGGGATACAGCACACTACGGGCAGGGGTCCCCTTCCTGCTGACATGGCTGCTGGTGCTGTTCGTCTCCATTCTGGTTCACGAACTGGGCCATGCCCTGACCGCCCGTCTGTTTGGATTCTCCCCACGCATCCTGCTTTATCATTTTGGGGGACTGGCCAGTTATGAGGAATTCGGCCGACCGCATTCCACATCCCGATCGATTCTGATCACCCTGGCCGGTCCCGGGGCCGGATTTGTGCTGTTCGGAGCCGTCTGGTTCGGAATGCTGTTTCTGGTCAACCCGCTGGCGAACAATGTTTCGCTCCAACTGCTCAATCTGATCGATTTTGCGGCCGGGCAGCTGCTGTTCATCAATCTGTACTGGGGTCTGGTCAATCTGGTGCCGGTGCTGCCGCTCGATGGAGGCCAGATCTGCCGGGAAGTGTGCCAGCGCGGCAACCGATATCAGGGGTTATGGCGGGCCGTTCAAATCAGTGTCGTTGTGGCGGGTCTGATGGCTCTCTGGTTCTATTCGCAGCATCAGACCTATGCAGCCGTGATGTTTGCCATTCTGTGCATGAACAACATTTCGCTGCTGCAGCAGCGTGGCAGCTGGTAAGAACGCTCCTCCCATGATTTCGCTGTGAACGGTGCGAAACCTGCAGGCAGTTCCATCACTTCAGCTTCCCTGAAGAACCTGAGACCAGATCACTCATCCAAAGAAACTGATCCTTGACAGGCATTCTATGAAGGAATACTGTCGATAAGATCTGGTTGCTCTCTTTTCTGTCGCAGTCGTCTGGCAGGGAGACAGCAGGCATTCGTCATCATTTCAGTTCCCTGTCCACGGGCGGCGCATTCTCTCGTTGCCCCCCTGTCTGGATCTCTTTCAGGTATTTATTGCCAATGAAGCCTGCCACGATCTGCTCTCTGAGTGTTTTGCTGACATTGTTTATAGCAGGCTGCGGTGGCGCTCCGGCCGGGCCGCCCGTCGCAAAAGTCTCTGGAACCGTCACCATGGACGGGGCTCCACTGGCCAACAAATCCATTGTCTTCACCCCGGCCCAGGGAAGAGCGGCCATGGCGGTGACCGATGAAAATGGCCACTATGAACTGATCCAGGTGGGGGGCGAACCTGGAGCTGTCATCGGGAACAATGCCGTCTCGATCAGCACTCCTCTCGAAGCCCCTCCCGGCCCGACATACAAAGATCCGATTCCGGCGCGCTACAACGAAGCCACGACCTTGAGCGCGGATGTGAAAGCCGGCACTGAAAATCATTTCAACTTTGACCTGCAGTCGAAATGAACATGTCCGCAGGTCGACCGGGCAGTCGGCACTCACGGCTTCGCGACCGCAGCGAGAACATCAGGTTCAGAAACACGACTTCACCAGACCAGGAAGCATTCTTTCGTCCTGTCTGGTGATGCAATTCATGAAATTGTCATGAGGCTCCGTCAAAACCGTTTAAGGATGGTAAACAGGCAAGCCAGTTGAACCCAGCCGAGGAACATGGAACCCAGGCGGTCTTTACGAACCGTAATGCGTCCATAGTTCTGGAGCCAGGCG
>Ga0182738_1000203_pt1 | contig 91943 bp, 83 predicted proteins | sample eDN5th30CBELigMG_FD_128876 | JGI IMG/M metagenome (GOLD analysis project Ga0182738, IMG submission 128876) | Enriched Miracle-Growth compost microbial communities from Emeryville, California, USA - eDNA 5th pass 30_C BE-Lig MG (version 2)... ... | reverse complement strand
CACTCAAATTCCACAAACTTGCTTCTTGCTTCAAGAGGAACTTGAGAAAATAAGCTGATCCTCGGAATGTTCAATTTTATCTTCGAAAATACATGTCGAGAAATGATATCCCGTGTATTTGAATCATAGAAGAGTTTTCTGGCTTCTAGCTTGACAAAAAAGGCCCCAAAAATGATCTCCTCAAACCTCAAATCTTCAATCAAACCAGGAATCATAAACTTCAAGTTGGAAAGAGAGACTTGTCTGAAGGTTTTATGAAAAAAATTGATGAGAAAAGCGAAATACGAAGGATCTAGCTTTTCCTGTTAAAATTTTCCAGATTCGACCTGCCCCTCATTTCGAACCCTGAAAATCACATTCTCTTAATGATGAAGATTTTGATGATAAGTTCGCCAAAATCCTGCCAGGCACAAAGAACATTTCTTTCCAGCTTCTTGGCGGCTATGGCTTGGTGTCAAAAGGGAGAGTTCTACAAAAATTTCAAGCTTGACCTTCTCTCTATCGTTGGAAAGAGTGTATTGATAGGGTTGACGTGACTCAATGTCTGCTCTTTGGAGTTCCTTCCGGCACCTCAGTGTAAAACGAAAAATTCCTTTGGAATTTTGGGAACATCAATATTGATATATTGGGTCCTGAAATATTCAAGTAAATCCTCAAGGCAAAATAAAATCTGAGCACCATATCTTAGGAGACTTTTTTTGGCGCTCGAGGGGTTAAGTTGTCAAATCAATGAATCTGGGATAATCGTGGTTCAAGATCTCTTCTCACAATCTCTGCTTTCGAATGAGTTCCAACTATTGATATCTGGAGTCAAAACTCCCCGTAGTCTCGATCCAGTATGTGGGATTGTACTGACTATTAAAGCTCAAGATACAAATGAAATTGCTACAACTTATGATTCAAATAATAATTGTATTCACGTCTCAAATCTTACTCCTATTGATGTAAAAATTAAGGCTGTCCAACTCGAAGAAATCATATCTTTTATTTTTGAATTGACTGTTTTAAACAAGATTGAAAAGAACGATTTTCTTGTCATAGCTTTACCAAAAAACAGCTTGGGTTTCACTGAGACGACTTTGATAAGCTCGACAACAACATCAGTGTCAGGAACTCTGGAAAATGACAAGACAATAAAAATTATATTCGACAATTCAATTTTTATTGCTAAATCAACTCCAATTCAAATACAACTCGATAATTTATCATTGCTTGGAGACAGTTTGGAGGATTTTGAATTTTCTTTGCATGACCAAGGTTCTCATTTGTTTGGGTATGGGAAGAATGGAGACAAGATCATTCCTCTAAAACAAATAAATTCTCTAGAAAAGAAAATTAATACTACTTCGACGCAAGAAGAAATGGTCACATTTTATTCTTTTGATTTTCAACTCGAAAAAAATGTGCCAAAATCTGGTGGAATATTTGTAACGCTCCCTGATAATTATTTGATCCTTGATGAAAAATGTTTGGCTTCTGATATGAGTTGCGCAAGAGTTAACAAGCATGGAATTTACCTCTACAACTTTGAACAAGAAGATTCCATAACTGATTTCAAGGTTAACATCTCCAATGCTCTCAAGATGACTCCCAATAATGCTTCAGAGAATTTGATTTTAGAATCAAAAGATTTTCAAAACCAAACAATTGAACAATTTTCACTGTCATATGTGCTTGACTTGATCTGTTCTTCTGAATGTGGTTCTTGTAGTGGAACGAGCACTTGGTGTACAAGTTGTAAAGGAGAGACTGTTTTGTTTGATGGTTCCTGTGTTTCATCCTGCCCATTGGGAGCTGGCCTCACGGATCAAGGTGTATGTGAAACCTGTTTAGATAAAAATTGCCAAGATTGCAGCAATTCCTGGAATGTTTGTTTGAATTGTAAAGGAGGATATGAACTCTCATCTAGTAATTCCTGCGCTCCCCAGAATATTGCACTTATTGAAGCAGGAAATCTTCTTGATCTTTCCTTTACAGTTTTACTGATCTGTTTAGTTTCATCAACTCTGCTTGGCGTAATGGTTTGGGTTGGAAGAAGTGAAAAAAAGAACCCTTTTTCATCATTTATTGAAACTTTGGTGTCATTTTACTCAATAGTTGATGTGGTTGGGTTGGTTTTGCTCAGTTTGTCAGTCATTTTGATCAAGGAATTGGAAGATTTTGGGGCGATTCTTGGGACTTTGGCAATGGTCCATTTCCTGCTTCAAGTTTATTCAAATCTCAAAATATTTTCATCAGGAACTCTCAAGAAAATTAGAACAATCCCTTCTTCAAGTCCACTTCAGAGACTGACAATATTTTTACAAATATTTTTTGGCAGAATCGTTGACGCAAAACTGATTACAAATTTAATCCCAAGTTCACTGGCAGCAAAGTTCTTGAGTGTCCTTTTGGTGTCAAGTTTGAAATCATTTTTTGCTTCTGCCACTTGCTTTGCCCTAATTGGTCAATATTTCGCATCTCAGAAATACCTGAAATTCTTTTATTTGTATGGAAACTTCTCTTTGGTGTATTCTCTTTTATTGTTTATTCCATCTTGGAGACTGGCCAGAGAACTCCTAAAACACCGAGTTACCAAAGTTCAAACACAAGAGAAGAAATATGATGTGATCAAACCAGATCAAGATATCAGCTCAAGTATTGGTCAGAATAAAGCAAAAACATTGGCTCGAGATTTAGACTTTACAACTCTTCGAAGAAAATTCGGAAAAGATTTTTCAGGTAATGAGATTGATTTTATGAATTCCCTCTCAATTTTGGTAGAGGTTAGAAAATTGGTGAATTACCATTTACTGAGAAATGAAGAATTATATTCATTGAAACAAACAAAAAGTGAAAAACTTGAAAGGGATCACCAAGAGATTAATAGCAGCCGAATTATCGCTTCCGAAGACTTGAAGAATCGTATGAAAAAAAAATTGACAATTCGGCTTCATACTTTTAGGCATCATATATCGCCAGATAGAATCGAAGAATGTGATAAAGAAATTTGATATAAATCAGAGTAATGAGAACATTGAAGCATCGTTTAGTGAAATCTGGAAGGTCAAGAAAAACTCACCAAAAATGGGGAAGCTAGCAGGTTTACGATCGGTTAAAGATTCTGAGCAACTCCACTTGAATCTCGATGTTTCTTCTTCAAGTCCTACATTTGCTACTAATAAAACCTAATATGTAGATACTACTGTATTGTGAAATTGTGATTTATTTGATGATGATAGTAATAATAAAAAATCAGTCGCAAAAAAATATTAACAATACAAACCGAGTGAATAAAAAAACAATAAACTAAATCAGATTACATGATTCCTTCGAGATTATCATCATCGTCATCTTTTAATAATTCAGGAGGAATTTCAATCTTCTTGTTGCTCGCATAGAAAGTCTTGTCATAGATTAAAGTAAGGATTCTCTCATCATTGATTAATTTTTCAATAAGGTTTGTTCTTTCCTTCTTATCTAAAGTCTCACCTGGTGCAGTAAACTTGCGACTTGAAATTTTGTCTTTTTGCATAGTAAAGATGTCTTCCTTGACATCTTCAATACAACCTCTCAAGACTTTTTCCAAGATAGACTTGGATTCTAATTCCTTAATATAGAGGGTTTTGAGTTGTTGTGTCTTTTTCTTTTCCTTTTGTAATGCCAGCTTCAATCTATTGATAATATTCTCAACTCTAATTGGTATGGTTAGAAGGATCTATTTGGAGAATTTTTACCTGATGTTGTTGTTGACTGTCGAATTTGCGGTATTAATTCTCACATTACGAGGTCCAGCTGCTGAAGCAATTTGTGATCTCCTTTTGAAGGAATCAGCATGACTAGCGTTAAGGATGGGAACATTTTCATCTTGGCTAATATTTTCATGCATACCTTCATGGATATCTTCCATAAAGGATTGTTGACCTTCTTTATCCTTGGCAACGTCATCAAGGACTTTTTCATACTGCTCAATTTGACTCTTTAAAATTGCATTCTTCTTTTTCTTCAGGATAACTTCTCTTAAAAGGATTTCACGATCATTTTCTTGGGTTGAATATTGAGCTTTAAGATCCATGTATTTTTTCATGAGAGTATGATTTTCTTGATCGATTTTCTGAGCTATATCTTTAATCCATTCAAGTTCTGCAATAAGTTGCTTTTCTTTCACTTCGTAGCTCTGATCCCTAAGATGATTAGAGAGGGATATTTTTTTAATCAATACTTTTTGCTTCTTTTTATTCTTTCTTCTTCGAATTGTTTTTTGATTTCGTTGATTTTATTGTTAAAGAAACGAATGATATCTTTTTCTTGATCGAGGAGGACTTTGGAAGTTTTGACTTGAATATTGTTGATATTGTCAATAATTTTAGTGTGAAGTCCTGCAATTTCTTCCATTCTTCTTTTTTCATTTCCATTAAGTGAGAAATCTCTTCTTAATTCTTCGTGAAGTTCGTCAACCAACTTTCTATATCCTTCTTCTCTCTTGACATACCTTGTTGGAATCTTTAGATGAATCTAACTTTAGAGGAATCAATACCTTCTTTCTTTTTCATCTTTATCGTATTGTAATAATCTACTATCCTCTTCTAACTTTTTATATTTGGCTTCAAGTTCCACATACTTCTTTTGCCAATCGACAGCGCTCAAATCTGCTTTGAATTGACCACTAAAGTTGTTTGCAGATACTCCTGTTTGTGTTGTGGTTCCTTTTGATCATTAATTATAACTTGTGATTATTGCGATTTACCAAGAGTTGATTGCTTTTTCTTGGTATCCTTGGTGGTTTCAGGACGTTTAATAACAGGCATTTGAGTAGTGGGATTGGGATTATAGGTTGGCGCAGTTTGATTCCCATTATTTCTAAACACTGAATCACTTGGGAGTTCTAAAGGATGATTAAGTTGGATGACAACTAAGATCACATTACGTCGAATGAGATGAGGAGTGGTTCTAAGGATTTTATTGGCAATTTCCTGAGCTTTGTCCATAGCCTTGTTAGACTGGATGACAGGGATATCATTGCTATCTTTAACCAACATGGGATGGGATGAGATAAGATAAGTTATGTGAAAAATAATTTATTTTTATTTAGCAGTTTTGTTTTGGCTAATTTAGCGAGGATGTCAGAAGAGGTTTTATTTCTGAATAATGAAGGAAAGAGCGGATTTAATCAAGTTTATTGTAAAATGAAGTACATTACATTATAAATCATTTTATTGATGCATGCGAAAACTTGGGAGAAAAAAATTTGTGATATATATGGATGAATAGATGGTATTTACAAAAATTTATATATTACGAGCGCCTGGTTCCAAGGAAACCCAAAAAAAAATTATCTTCCGTATTTCTGGTGGTCATCGACAACTTCAATTAATCTCCTTTTTGCTGACTGTGGAGATAAATCTTTAGAGCTTTGATTTTTAGGAAAAACTGAATTAAAGTACAATTTTGGCCCAGCATCTTGGTCATCAACGACTGAATAGAATTTTTCTCTGTGGGATGTTGAATTTAAGTAGTAATTTGGCTCAGTGTTTGGGAGGACAGTTGACTTTAAATTAGGCCTCTGAGGTCTTAGAACATTTGCGATTTTTACAGTTCTTTGTAAAGCTGAAGGACTTGTATCATCATTTATGTTATTTCTTGTTGAGTTGATGGGACCTATTCTTGACTCAATAACTTCTGAATTTGTATGCCTTTTATTATATGATCTTCGAGAAGTTGACATTGGACCCGGATTGTCATGGATATCAGGAGAAAATCTCTCGAAATTTTCAGGTTTTACAAGCTTCATGGGACTATTACTTTTATATTGGAAATTTGAGTTTGAGCTTTGGAGTTTATCAAGATATTTTATAACATTTGCTTCAACAAGTTGTGCAATATAATGGTCAGGTGGTGGTTGCATGTGGGTAGGCGTTTGTCTGTGCTCTTCTCTATAGGTAAACGATGGTCTTTGATGACGCTCTTTCGAGGTTTCTCTGGCCTCTATAAGTCTATTATTGTTATTGGCCGCTTCAACCGATTGAGAAAAAGTCTGATGTCTGACAGTGGATCTTTTGATTGGAGAATTTGCTTCAAGACTTGGTTTCGGAAGAAAGATTTGTTTTGAAGCTACCATCTGGTCAAGGACCTCCTGATGCTGAGGCTGTCTTTGATTTCTTTGGGAACCACCGCTACTTTTAGCTCGATAGTGAGGAGTCCTGGTTTGATTGCCGACTGGATTACTGAAAGTTGCTCTCGTTGGGTCTGGTTTAATGCTCCAACTGACTCTATTGATGGCTTTTGCTGAAGATTGTGTGGCTTTAAATGCTGGAAGAACTTCATCTCTAGGGAGACTTTGTTGATATGCATTTTTTTGGGAGTTGGCAGAAGGATATGCGATGCCATTTTGTACCAAGATTGTTTTGTTGGGTTGGATGTTGACAATTCTTGAGTTCTGCGTGTTTGGATTAGAATAATTATAACTCGATTCATGGGTTGGCTCAGTGCTCATTCTCTGATGCTGAATCGAGGCATGTCTAAAATCCTTGTCTTTTGTGAGAATAACTGGGGCTTTATAGAAGACAGGTCGAGTCGAAAATTGTACTTGGAGAGGATTATTGACGATTTAGAGAGAATTTATTACCAGATTCGTCATGTAAAACATTATTGGGAGAACTGGCTCTTTTAGCAATTGGATTTTTGGAAGAAGCAACAAGGCCAACATAGCCCTGTTTGGTCATAGTCGAAGTTCTTCCTTGAAATCTCTTTATGAAATCCATTCCAAGGTTCAATTATTCCAGAATGTAGTAGGTTTTATTAATATTTAAAATGACAGGGATAATAATCCAAGTTCAAATTTTGGAATTAATCCATATATTCAGAGAAATATATTGAAAGGGAGTATATGTGGGATATTAAATTTCCTTGTAAAAAATTATGTGACTCAAACTCGAATTTGTTGAAGAAGGGAATTCAAAAAAAATTATTTACTCTTTATAAAGTATTATTTTGAAATACAAACAAATCTCAAGAGGAAGAGGATGAAAAAAAAGAATCCAATCAATAATCATATGAAGAATTATTCTTTAGAGTCGGTATTTTCTTCTGGTTGGGATTGATCAGGGGTTTCTTTGGTATTTTCAGCCACAGCAAGATCTTGAACATTTGCATCAGCTTGAACCAAGAAATTTTGTTCAAATTCTGTGGGAGCTTGGACTAAAGCGGATTCAAGTTCTTCATATGCAGCTTTTTGCAAGGACTGGGTATGCTGGAGTCTTTTGATAAGCTCCATTTCGAGTTTTTCCATATTGAGGACTTCTTGTTCCTTTTGAGCTTTGAGAGATTGCTCTTCAGCCATTCTTCTTTCATAGTTGATTCTGTTTTGGAGTAATTTAGCAGCTTCCATTTCCTTTTTCTTTTGAATGACAAGGGTTTCTTGTTCTTTGATTTTTAGGGATTTTTGTTGATTTTTCTCAACGATTCCATCCTCAATCTTCTTTTTCTTCAACTCATTAGTCTCTCTTTGCTTTTTCTGAGCGTTAGCTGCGTTATACTTTGTCATGTAGATGGAGTTGAGCATGCCTTCCTTTTCCTTTTCTTTTTGTCTACGTTGGTCAGCTCCATTTTGTTGGGCATTTTGGATGGATTGGTTTTTGTTTTGAAGCATTCTTTGTTTCTGAAAAAAAAACCTTAGCAAAAAGACAAATAACGGCTTACCTCTTGTAATCTATCTTCATTTTTCTTTTTCAATAAATAGACTTCTTTGGCTTTCTTCTTGGTCTCTTCGATTTTTTTCCAAGATTTCAACTCTTCTTGTTTTAAAAGTGCTATCCTATTTGCTAAAAGTTGGGCATCAGCTTCAATTTGTTTTCTGGCTTTCTTGAGAGCCAACAGTCTTCCTTCACCTTGTGGGGAGTTGGGTGATGCGTCTCCACTGTAAGTCAATTGGTGTTCCATGTTTGAGCGGATTATCTAGTTTTTTTTGATAAATTTTATAAAAGGATTAAACCCAAGTTTTCTCTCAAATCTCGTAAAGAGTTTGTGTAATTCAAAATTAAACTCTGTCTTTGTCGCTTTGCCTTGAAAATAATTTAAGCCTAGAAGTGAATTAAGCCTTTCAAGGAACAATGTGTTGAGATTTATTGAGAGGGAGGGAGTAAAATAAGGTTATTATTATGAAAGGATGAATGAATTAAAAGCGAGGCTTATAATTGAAAAAATTTCAGGAGGAACAAATCAACAATATAGGTACATAAAAATGAAAAACAAATAATATTATTCTCATCTTTTAACAGCAGCCTTTCTTTTTTTCAGCAGTACTAGTAGTAGCATTGTTCAGCACAACGCCTCCTTTATTGGTGATATTACTTTCTGGATTAGGATCTAATTTGGAAATTAGGTGACAACACTTCCAAGATACATTACTTGAAGGAGAGATTTGACTGATTTCGGCTCCGGGAAGAGTTGAAGCAACATTCATAAAAAGAGTACTGATATTATTTCCTTGTTTTGCTGAGACTTCAACGTATGTTGCTTCGTTATTTTTGGCATATTGCTCAGCCTCTTCTGTTGTTACTTCTCTAATTTCCAAAATAAATATTGCTTTTTCCGATTCCAAATTTACCTGTCAGGAAGGTCGATTTTATTTCCAACAATAACAAGGAGAACTTCACTTCCTCTTTCATTTCTAACATCAGTGATCCATTTTTGTAAATTGTTGAAAGTGTGTTTGCCTAGGGAGTTTTATAAGCTATATTCTATGATCTCTAGTTCTCACTTGAGACATCAAAAACGACAATTGCAACAGAAGAATCGCGGATGTAACTTGGAATTAAGCTTCTAAATCTTTCTTGACCAGCAGTATCCCACAATTGAAGCCTTATTGTGCGATTTTCAAAGTTGAGAGTCTTGGAGATAAAGTCGACGCCAACAGTAGGCTAAAAGATGAATGTAAATGGAAAGTGCGGGATTTGGAGTTTACATGATCTTTGCCATCAAATGTGTCAAATATGAAACGGTTGATAATGGATGTTTTTCCGACAGATTGATCCCCCAAAAAGACGATTTTGTATTTTGCAAGAGGTGATCCGAATTGATCCTTGTCGTTACCTTGATTCATATCTACTCAAAAAAACTAATTTAATTTAATTTGATTTATACTATAAATATATGTATCTTGCCTATTTATCAAAGTGATTTTTTAAATGAGATTGGGAAAATCTGATGCAATCAATGAATTCTCAAGAAATAATTTTTTTGGTGGGGGATTTTTCATGTTTTTCAAACTTTCAGAACTCTTTCAAGGAACTAGGAGCTCATTGCCTCAAAGATTGGATTTTCAAGGATTTGAAAGTTGACTCCGGAAAATGGATGAGGATAGGATTCTTAGGGAGCCGAAATGAGTGAATTATTTTTGAGGTAAATACTAACGCCAGATAATATTTTTGATCAAGCCTCGAGTTCAAATGAGGACAAACTGAAATACTTTATTGCGTGAAAGAAAAAAAATTTCTTGAAAATTCTTTTGGCTGCTTTTCATGACTATTTTCCTTCAGATCTTTTTTTCCCCAAAATCCCATGTTTTTTTTCTTCATGATTCAAAATTTTCAATAGTTCACAACGAGAGACACCAAAACGTAAAAAAGATTTAGTTTATATTTGAATAGTACGTAACTTTTCTCAAATTATCAAAAATTAATTATTGCTTATTTTCAGTTTCTTTAAGCTAAATCCCACTTCCTCTCTCCGTCCCCAACATTCCTCTCAATCATCAAACCAAATCATCAACTCCACACTCTCAAAACCATTTTTATAAGCCCAAAATGTCAAACGAAAATGAAATTGAAATCAAATGTGTTTTCGGATTACTCGATCCTGCAAACACTAGAGAAGTCCACATTCAACAAATTAACAATCTAATTAACTCTTTTGATGCAACACTCGAAGCCAGAAGAAGGAGCAAAACAGTTGAAAAGCCCACCGAAGAAGTCAGTGCTATTAAACCTAAACCTCGACCAATAAAAGAAGGCGAGAAGAGAACTTCAGGATTTGTTATATCATCACAAAAACAGTTTGGAAAGAGAAATAGTTTGAAGAAAGGAACAAATGATTCCCAGCTGGCTCTTATAGAAAATGCTGAAAAATTACAGAGAGCAGGCGAGTCCAAGGCTGCTCTTGCAACTGAGAATAATAACGAGGGAGCAGAAGCTGACGCTGATTATGCTGAATTTTCACTCAAAAGCTTCCCAAATAAGAAGAAGACTATGAATTACAATGAGTTTACTGACCTCTACGAAAATGTTTTCCATAACAACTCCATTCAAGATGAGATCTTACTTAAATGCTTTAGCATGTTCGATACAGAAAAGTAAGTATTCTATTCCAGACATTCTTTTTGAAACAAAAACTTTTGTTTTTTTCAGGGTGATTAACATGTTTTTAGGCAAGGATATTTGAATGCAAAAGCAGTACAAAAAGTGTTTGAGCTTTTTAATGAAAAAGTAACTGAAGCTGATGTCGAAAGTATATTTTATGATTCTTTTATTCTCTAAATGCCTCTGTAGACTTGTTAAAATTCGTTGGATGTAGCAGTGGAAAAATGACTTTCCAAGAATTCAAGGAATTTTTCAAAAAGAATTTGTAGAGAATAAATCATATACTTTATGAGTGAAAGTATTTACTAAGTTAGAGTCTTAATCATGAGAGTTGAACTTTCGAGAATCAACTCTTGTTTTCATTTTCTCATTAGTAGGAAAAATGAATATGCGTACCGGTACTATTGTATTTTTATGAAAAATATTTTTTAAAGATTTATTATCTGAACAGACTGTCTTCTATATTTTGATTTTGAAAAACCATTTTTCTCGAACTTCAAGAATATCTTTCAGTTTGGAAAGGAGAGATCCGAAATGTAAGCCCTAGATTATAAATTTATCCGAATGTTTAAATTTCCTTTTAGTCTAATCAAGCCTTCTGTTGTATCAAGGCAATGTCTAAATTTTCAATCAAGTCGATATTTATCAGTGTTCAATTATCGTTTACACTACCAAAATCAAATTGATCATAAAGTTTCATTTGATTGGAATGTTTGTCAGAACTTTCAAGATATTTGCTATTACTTTGAAAAGAATTATGTCGAAAAATATATTATTGATCAAAACAAAAATTCTCAGTCCATCACAACGAAAAACACCTTTACATTGAAAGATATCTTTCTATATCAGGATCATCTTGACCTTTTAGAAAGGACAAGTATCTTTATTGGAACCTTTGATGTGAAAAATGAAGATCATTGTGCATTACTTGCTCTTTTACTTGACAACTTGAATAAAGATTTACAATACATATTTTACAATAGGACAATCCAGATTAACACAAGAGGCTTGTTGCTAAATGAAGTCGTTGAAAACATTTTGACGATTATTGGAGGAGTCCTAGGGAAGATGAATGAATTGGGCTCAACAAGAAAAAGTGATTTCAAAGATCAAATTGTAAAGCTCTTACTCAATCACAATTTGATTGCTGAAATATCATCAAACTCGATTCAAAGTTGCCAAAAGTACCTTGATATTGTTCATAGCTTGAATTTGCTCAATGACAAGAATTTTCAGAGAGACTTTCTAAACACATTTGTGTTGCTGGGATTGCAAAAGGCATCGAATATGAGAAATCAGATTGTTAAACACGAGAAAATTAAAGATAGCAAAATCGCCAACAAGTTGAGCGAACACATATTTAACAACATTGACCAAATTGAGACATATGATGAATTATATTCTGTTTTGAGCTTATTGAAACAGGAAGGAAGTAGTCAGCGAGTGATAAATTATCCAAAGCACGCAGAGGGTATTTATCAGCAATTTGTAAAGATTACAGGAAAGTCTGATGTTGGCACGATTGTAAGAAGGAATCATTCCATATTCAAGATTTTCCAAATCATAGATTTGACCTCACCACCAAAATTTTCCAAAATTATGACTTGCTTCAAAAAATACAGTGAGAAATTCCTCCAAATAGAGCATTTCTCTTCTCTTCCTGATGGCGTGGTTGATGAATTTATCGGCATTTTTAAAACAATGTATCAGAAACTTTTGACAGCTGATCCATCATACAACAAAGAAGCGTTGGGTATATTTTCCAAATACATTGTTACTTTGAAAGAGTCAGAGAGGATCGAGCTTAGACGCTTGTTGAAAATAATTGAACTACTTCAGAGTTTAAAACGATTGGATAGCGAATTAGTGAGTCAAGCTTATGAGGATATCTATGGGATTTTCGTGAGCAGATCTTTCAACAAAATCTTGCAAGAAATTGAAAAAACTGAAGGACTCAAAGAGTTGAATCTCCTCAGCAACAGACTTGCGAGGATTTTACCAGAAGTTTATTCGGAAGAAAAATGGTATAAAATCAATGTTCAAAATTTGAGTCATGAAAATCAGATTTTGGCAGTTTCATGTTTGCATCCCCTGGTGAACATTCCTCAAGAGTTTTTCGTGTTCTCTCAAGAAAAAGCAGCTGTTCTCGAAAATGAGCCATTGTACTACGTAAAATTATTGAGATTCGAAAAAGAAGCAATGGATGAACAATTCCAGAACTATCTAAAAACATTCTCGAAGACTGGTTTAAAGAAAGGCATCAAGAAATATTCACTCGATGTTCAACTGGATCTGATTAAAGAGCTCATCTCTGCGAGAACTGAACAGTCTGCAGCTCCTGACGGAAAACTACTGAGTCTTACAAAAGGCATAATAAAGCAGTCTTTTGAAAGTTTAAATTCCAAGAAGGATACATTGATAAAACCAGAGGATTTATTTTTTGTGATGTATAAAATTGATTTATTTAGAAATCAAGAACTTTATGACAAGACTCGTCAGTATGTGAAGGAAAATACTGAAGAAATCGCTCCTTTGGCCATGGCACGATTGTTCCAATATTTTTCAGAGAGTGGAAATTTGACAGAAACTGATTTAAGTTTCTTCCAAGACTACTTTATCAAACGTTTGAGAAATCTTGGCCCTGATGAATTCTACGCTATTTCAGTCGCTGTCCGTAATGTCAGACTTAAGCCTCAATTCTATCATGAATTTACTGAGCTGGTCAAAAATAGAAGCAGTAATCCTGAATATCTATCAATGATATGTGAATTTGTTTACCATGAGCTCAAATCCAAGAATCACCGTTCAGTTTTCCTGGATAGATATGTGAGCAGAATGAAGACTGCAATGGAAGCAGACCCTAGTTTTGTGACCTTCTATGATCTCGATCGAATGATACCTTATATAATGAAATTCAAAGAAGTTGACTGGCTTCTCAAAATCTACTTGAAGAAACTTGACATGTTTTTACAACAACCAAAAGTCCACCATCTCTGTCAAGTTTATTGTAATTTTACTCGAATCTCAGGTAATGAGCTGTTTTAAATAATAATAAATCTTAAATATTTCAATAGATGATAAAGCAATCATAGAAAAATTGGAAAGAATAATAAAGATGCATAAAGATAGTTTTAGTTCGTTTGAAGTTACAAGGATTATATCATCATTGACACAAAGATATGAGCATAATGCAAATATTGAATTGCTGGATTTATTGCTCGATAAGACAATGGAAGAAGGATTTTTTGCAAAGAAAGCTTCAGATTCTGGAAACAGTGGAGTGGTTTCAAAGAACGTTGATATTGGAATATTGTCCATCGTATTCCTCCAGCATTGCTTGATTTTGAGAGACAGCTCTTTGTCCTTTTTGCAAAAGACTTTGAAACTGATTAAAATGATTATTGAAGAGAAAGAAGGAGGACTGAGCAACAGTTCATATTCCGATAATAAATATAATATGAAACATAACATTTTGGATATTCACGTGAATCAAATTTTGCAAGGATTATTGATTCTTAAGAATGTGAAAAAAGTGGAGTTCCTTTCTGAATTTGAAGACTTGACTCCCAAACTTGAAAATTTATGGAATTCATTCTCAGCAAATCGAAGCACCTTTCAAAATAAATCTTATTTCCAAGCTGAAGTGTGGTACTTTTTGAAGAAACTGCTTCCAAACCTGGAGAAAGAAGTTCCGATTCCTCCATTCAGTGCTGATTTCTATTGGAAAACTGAGCAACTTTTAGTTGAGTGTCACGGATCTCATCATTATATCTACAATGACAAAGTTCTTCGTTTCAATGAAAAAAGAAGAACTCAAGTCCTTGAAGCCTTGGGGTATAAAGTTGTCATCGTCCCAATCCATGAATGGAGGTCTACTCCTCGTGTTAAACGTCTCCAATATTTGCAAAATAAAATTCAAGCTGTGGGTGTTGAAATTACTTTGATGAAAGATGATGATAATGACGGCGATGAAGTGAAATTAAAATAAAGAATTTTTTTTTAGTTCTGTCAATTCAAATATCACATAAATTTATCATTATATACATTTTCCTCACTTGTTGAATAATGAATTCTCAAGAAGAGGTAAAAAAAATAATCACAAAGAAATATTTTATTAAACAAAAAATTTCCACGAGGTTAGTTAGATATTATAAGCATTAATATCTCTATCAGTGATATCACCGTCAAGATCAACAGCAGAAGCTTCTCTTGATAAAAGTGTTTTGGTTCTGATTTTGAAAATGTAGAGAAAAACAACGAGGATAAGTGTTAATCCTAATAACATCCAGTAGATAAGGAAACTAGCATCATTTCTCCAATGATCTCTCAAATAGCCACCCAAAGATAAAATCAAAATAGCTCCAATAAAACCAAAGATATTGGAAATGCCAGAGATTGTTCCACGGATTCTGGGTGGATTGTATCTGGCTGACAAATAAGTACTATAGACTAAAATGCCTGGCAAACTCAAACCTTCGAGCAAGAAGAAGACAAAGAATAGCACACTGTATGCGCCTTTGATAAATGGAATGGTAATAAAGCCTAAAGTTGAGACAATCAAGATTGGGAAAATGACCTTCATATGGGGAATTTTATCGACTTTGAGGGCCAAAATAGCAGTGACAATAAAAGAAATTCCAAAGAAAATTGCTTGATAATTTGTGGCAATAATTGTTGGATCTTGGTCAGCAGGAACAAGAGCTTTCAACCAGATAATGAGGCCAGTAGTCATAATGTAAAGATCAGTGTTTCCAAGGATACCAAAGATAAGAGAAATTGTGATCCATGGAATCTTTTGAAAAGCCATTTTAATTTCTTGCCATCTTGTGGTTTGTTCTGAAACTTCGATATCTATTTCACTTTTTTCAATTTTGTAATATTGATTTCCTCCCTTGATTCCAGGCCATAAAAGGTATCCGACAACAAGGATAATGAGAGCAAAGATCCAGTAAATAAGTCTGTATGAGCAGCCCAAGAATAAGAGAAGTTTAATTATTCCTGCGGCAATGGCTCCACCACAAAAACCGACTCCGAAGGTTAATCCTGTCATGATTCCCTTGGTTTTATTATGGACATAATCAGCAGCAAAGGGCAACATTTGCAAAGAAATAATTCCAATAGAAAAGATGGATTTGGCAAGGAAATAGTGTGGGAAAAGCTTAGTACCGATAACAGGGATTAAAAAGTATCCAAGACTGGTGATAAGAATTCCAATCGTCATGACAAACCTTCTTCCAAAGTAATCAATCATGATTCCATAAACGAGTGCAAACAATAATCTCACCATATAGTCACCAAGATATAACTCTGCTGTGATTTTTCCAAGGTCTTTATTCTGCACATTGAGGATCTTGCTGATATATTCTGGCTCCAAGGTACTTGAGGAAATCATGATAAATCCTAAATAAGCCACAAAAACCCAAGAAGTATAGAAATTTGCTTTTGAAATATCTTCATTGAGCATGATTTTTCCAAAGACAACAGTTTTTGGGCCTTTATTGGCATATTTAGGTCTTTTAAGAATCTTTTGCTTGTCTTCAAGATTTCTAATGGTAGCTAACGTTCCAAAATCAGTATCGCGTTGAAGAGGGTCAGGAGAATGGGGAGTTGCCATTTATTTGAGTGATTTATTTATTTAAACTTTATTTGAAAAGTAGAGATCAGCCTATTTTTGTAAATTTTAGGATAATATTTTCAGACAAAATATTTTCATGTTCTCTCCTTGTTTGTCTAAAGATCTCCTTTTAGGAAATTTTGTTCAGATACAAGATGGTAAAAGTAAGGGGATTCAAGTTTAAAAATATCAAAGAATTCTTGATGAGTTATTCGAATATATTTTTCCAGGGCAAAATGAAGTTGAATGAAATTTTAACAGATAGAAAACAAGGTTTAATTTTTCATTTAATACGTGTTCAGACTCCTTAAAACCCCCAGTTTCCCAGGTTGATTGATGCTCTTTTTCGTCCTTAGAAGACAATGAAATTATCTAAAACAGAAAGACATTAAACTTGGTCTGTTTTTTGTGAAGTAGTTGATGGAAATAGCATAAATAATAAGGAGAGGAGGGTCATGAGGTTGAAATCATCTCATCAAATTTTTTGAAAATGGTATAAGAGGATTTAGGGATTATGGAAGAAAGAGAGTATTGTTATCATTACTTTCGAAATTCTTTTTGGTAAAGGAAAATTAAATTGTTTCAGGACTCGAATTGTAACAAATAGAGATTAATTTTTAGGCTCAATTGCATTTTTTGAATGAATTATCTTTTTCAATTCGGCTTTATTTTAAGGAGAAGAAAATACAATTTAGGATATCTTATGAACCTGATAAGTTGAAAAGTTCGAGATGAAAATCTTTTCTTATTTTTTGTTAAATGTTCAAACTAGCAAAAAAAAAATCAATGAGTTCCAATATTAGTGAATGGTTTGAACCTCAATCATCATTGAAAAAAAAAAACGGAACTGAGATTTGTCAATTTTTTTCCGCCTTGGAAGGGAAAGAATATTGTTTGAAAATTGTAAAAATCTTTTTGGTCGAAGCCTGATTTTCTTTCCGAAACCAAAAACTTTCGAGATGAGAAAATGTATCAAAAATTGAATTTAGATTTTCAGAGAACTGAAAAGTCTTTTATGCTACAAAATAAATTCAATTCTGGAATTAAACAGATAAAAAACCGAAGGTTTTGTATTTGGTTTCCGCAATTTTCAGTTGGAGATGTTTGATCTCGATATTTAGTTTGTGGTATAATTTTTTTACTTCTTGCTGAATTAGTTTCAAAACTATATTTTGACTAGTTTCGCTGGAGCAGTTAATCAAAATTAATACATAAAAAAGTTAACAAAATCACTCTTGTCAATTATTTTATGACGATTTCGAATCTTTCAAAAATTTTTTACTCAAAGAGAATCAAATTCGAATGGTCTTTTTAAAACATCAAAAGATTTTTTTTTTCGTGGTGAATGTGAGTGATTATGAAAATTTCAAGACATTATGAATGAAAAGTTTTCTGAACTATTTTTTCGGGATTGATAAATAGACAACTTTCTTTTGATTTAATTGAAAAGCATTAAATTTGAGACATTAGAATGGTATCTGAAATTTATCCCTTTCATCCTTTGTTTGAAAGCAATTTGCAGTTGAAATATATCTGACATCTGCCTCGGAACTGGTCACTGATGTTCGAACTTCAACTTTTTGAAGAAATACTGACCCAAGAATTTTCATAAACTTTTAAAAATCAAATCACCTAAATGAGGAAAAATCCTCTTGTCATCTGTAGACAAACAGGACTCGATCAAATGAGTTTTCACATGGTCAACTCTAATCTTTGTTTAGCTTTCCATTGATCGTTAAATTGTGAAATTTTTAATGTGAAGATGATGATTATTCAACGTGTACAATTGAGATTAATTTATTTCCAAGATGAAAACTTTTAATGCATATAATTTCTTGTATGAAATTCTAGGTAAAACTATGAAGAGATAAGGTATTTCTCTTCTCATTGGCATTGTTTGCTGATCAGTTTGATCCTAGGCTTTAATATGAGTCGCCAGAATAATTTCTGAGGTGGTTATAAATATGATTAAGTTTAAGCATATTTTATTTTTTTTAAATACGTCATAGTTTTAATCATTCATTTTGAATTGAAGTATCTTGATAAAATATGTGAGAAAAATTTTTGAGAGCTCAGAAAGAACCAATGCACTCCTTTCTTTCGGAGTTCGGAGATTCAAGTTTTTGCTTCTCTTTTCAAATTAGCAAGTTCATAAAATTCTTCGAATGCCTCCTATTTTCATCACCCAGCTCGCCAGCTCACCAACCCAACCCAACTCTTTCTCTTTCTTTCTTTAAATCAAAAAGAAAAATTTAATTGAAATTCAATCGAGCGCTCATAATCTATTTCAAAACTTGGAACTTGAATAACTTTGTTGTTTCCTATCAAGATGAATTTCAATTTTCTCGCTGAAAATTCCTTGTCATTTTATCCAGTCTCTCATGGAAATACACCAGAGAATGTGCAAGACGCTTTTATGCGCAGTGAAGAACAATTACAGCAGTTACAGATTAGTAAAAACTACCTGAATTTGTGTTTAATATTTAAGATCTGGAGAGCTTCAATGAATATTCCAATAGTTTTGGAACGCTTTTGAAAGCCGAGAGTGCAAAGTCTAGCGTGCAATTTCAAGCGCTGCTGATGATGTATATGCATTGCACAAATACTAGACTTCGCAGACACGAAAAGTTTGGGGTCACAACGTTGAAGTGTTATTGCAAGAAGAAGACGAGAAAGAATTCACCTTTTTACAATGGTCCCTGCAACTTTTTGATTGCAGTTGAAAAGACAGGCAACCAAGATGAGCTCAAGATTTTGGAAACAAATTTTGAGCATAACCATGTTATGCTGCCAAAAAGCCTGTATTTTCAGCTGATTTGCAAAGCCAGCATGGTGAACTTGAAGGCCCCAATCGAGCAGTTTATCCAAACCTACTTGGAGAGCAGCAAGACCAAGAAGAAAGATGATGGCAACGTGATGTTTGTGACAAGCAAGAGAGACTTGGAGACTATAGTCTCTTTGTACGCAAAAGAGGTGAGCCCCAAGTGTATTTTAGAGTCACTTCTAAAATCCAAGGAAACCTTTAACCATGAAACTAAACGTCTTTTAGAAGCTTTAGAGGATAAGAATAACCGCGACCTCAATAAGAAATTTAAGAACTTAGTAAACCTTATCAAGAGAAAAATGATAATTGCGGCCTCATGACCAATTAAAATGGAAGGACTGACCCTGCAATTAACAATATAGTAAGATCTTGATATTTTCCTATATTATTATTTATTGATTTACTTACTTATTTTTATCAAAGGCCAAGGGGTGTGAACCCTCTCTGACACCTATGCATACATTCCTATTTTCAAAACTATTCTCATTCATGTGATTTAGTAGAAAATTAGGGATATTTGCGAATTATTACTCTTTCATAATCTGAAAACTCTTACTCAGAATGACTTAATTTTCATATTCTCACTCAATATACTTAGATTTCAAATTTTTCTTTTTGAAACTTGTTGTGACGATGATATGGCTGAAAAAAAGTGAATACTTTTGATTCCATTCAGAAAATTTGAAATATTTTATGTTTCTATTTCTGGTTTATTCAACGAAGAAGAAAGGTAAAAATTTTTTTGAAAATGTTTGTTAAAAGACGGTCTAAAACTTCCAGAAAAACCAGATTTAAATAAAATTGTTTTCTCAAAAAGTTTTCCTAACTTTTAAATTTAATTTCTCATCTCGAAATACTTCAAACAGTGTCAGTTTTGCTCTGCTCTCTTCTGGAACTTGTTTGGATTAAGGTCTTTGTGCTTATTGAGAATTGGAATTTTCAGGAAGGAGGATGTTGAGATGGAAAATGGCTTAGACAGCGTCAAGGATGGGTATTAAAGTGCTAATTTTAACATCCGTTTAAAGACTAATTCAAAAAAATATTCTAAATTCAGAATGTTTGAAAGCATGCTTTAAATTTGAGTTGATTGGGATTTCATTCCGATCTGAACTCACTACTAAATTTATATTTTTGGCCGATATTGTCTACTTTTTCACAGGCAGCATTTTTCAAACCTGGAAATCATTCTATTCACAACAGATTCTAAGCTCTTGGCAGCCTCGGACTGAGCAGGAAAGGACCGTTAAGGAGCTGAGACTCGGAAATTCATACCAATTTAAATTTGAAATTGAGCAACGTAAATTAATAATCGGCATCAGAATTGAGCACTGATTATAAGAAATCTTTATAATGATTTCCTTATCAGCTTTCTGGCTTTTGTTGCGAGATCAAAGCCACAGAATTTAAAACCTAAATCTCACATTCTTTAATAATATATCACGTGTCCAACGAGATTCTTCCACTTTTTAGACGTTCAAAAGAGAGATTTTTCTTCATTGCAATCCACAAACTTTTTTGGTTTTGGTTTTGGAGACGTGGAACTCGCTCAAGATCTAATGGGAGGATTTTGGGCAGGAGTGAAGATTCTTTTAACTCGACAAAACACGAAATGGAATTTTTTTTTGAGCAGATTTTCAGGGCAATGAGGCTCACAGCCACTGGGTTTCCCTCGGTTCGGTGAACTGTTGGCTTATCCCCAACTCAGGCTACTCAGATTTGAGGAGATTTGGCTGAGACTTTGGTAAAAACGCAAGATTCGTTACAAATGTGTGATTACGGTAATTCGTTCTAGAAATTTCTAGAAACTGCAACTTGATCAGATAACATAAATTGATACTGTTGTTGATAATTAGAGACAGATATTATCAAAGTCTAAATCCTATTTTAATCTCTGGCTTTCATGAGACGAGACCCAGTGAGATCCAATGGCCCTTGTTTTCGAATTTGATAGAAATTGAAGACATTTTATCCTAAATTTCATTCATTGGAAAGGATTTGGGCTTCAATTCAAACTTTTAGTATGACATCATGAGTGAAGGGGAGATGATGTCAATAAAGGAGAATAAAGCTTTCATAGGCGGATGAAATGGGTTCAAACCGTTTCGGTTTTTCAAAAGGATTAATTTTTAGCTTATGTATCCCAGAAATTTGATGTCAAACCTCAATTCAATTTCATGTTCCTAAATGTACAATGAGTATCTAATATCAAAGTAACACACTTCTCAATGTCATCTGTAGCTTTCATTCTTCGTAATAGTGACATTCTTTTGTTTGTAAATCTTGTTTTGAAAACCCGAGAAAAGAATTTTCTCGGGAAAAATTTAACTTTTTCGATTATTTATTGTAAACCAATTATGGTGATTTAGACTTTCCTCTGAATCTTTTGAAAAAAGTTTTCTTCGTCAAAAGCAATAGATCTGGTAATCGACTCATTTTCTGTTTGATACAAGTTCTACTGTCGAGTTACTTCATACCTCATTCACTTTCCTATCCTTTACCCTTCAAAAAATGCATTTAATCTCAATTTTTTCAAACCTGAAAAACGAATAATTGTCATTTGTTTGTCTGTGATCTGAGAAATCGCAAGATTCAGGGAGAATTTGAGAATAAGCGAGAAAAGTATGCACATTCGAGGGGAAAATTCAATTTGAATTTGGAGCGGAAAAATCTTAATAATTGATTAATTTGATTTTTCATTAATTAAAATAATCTGAAAATCCAAAATTAATTTTTGGCTTTTCCCGACAATAAAACCTCTATATTTTAATTGAAATAGAGTTCTAAACTTTATCTTTCTGAAATATAAGGGGTGGCGTTTATGCTCATGAGAATTTCTTTTTATATTTTCTTGATTTTCGGGGGCTAAAGGGAAGATCAGGAGACAATCCTTGTTGGAACTTTCAAAAATATCGCCATTTGAGAAGGAGTTTCAATCAGAGTTTTCCAAAGTGCAGATTTTTTTCACAAATTTATTTGACAGATTCATCGCGAGAAGAATTTGAAAATTTTTATCAAAATGATTCGGGGAAAATTTCCAACAAAATTTTTTTCTTCAACTCGTTTCGTTAATTGAGAGATTTTTGACAAAATAATGCAGTTCTGTCTGGTCTTTTGGGCTAATGTCGAATTTTTCGAAAAGACATCTGGCAATGTCTGGAACTCTAAAGAAAGATTGGGACGCCCTGGTTTCAATTTTCCTTCATGAAAATCTTCGAAGATAACAAACTTGAGAAGCAGAACTGAAAAATAGACTTTTTTATTTTGAAAAAATATTTAATTCAATCTTTTTCCTCTTCGAGAACCAAAGCTTCGATTTGTAATTTAAGAAAATCTCTAAGAATTTTTTCCCTTTGCGGTTGAGGTTTAAATCTTGAAGAATTTCGAAAAGTCCGAAAATGGTCTCTAATATCTTAAATGGATTGAGAATTTGCAGTTTTTGTTTCTTTCTTTCTTTTATGAAAAGATTTTTCTCTGAAAGAAGTGAACAGAAAAAATTTCAGACTCTTTTATCATAAACTCAAGAAGAAAATTCAAACCTTTTTTTGGAGAAAAAGAACTCTTTCATCTTGTCATCAGAAGAAAACACTTTCTTTCCTTCAAAATAATCTTGCTTACCTCGTTCACAAAAAAGTTGTTCCAAGGATTCAGCTGAAAACATACAAAAAATTTCGCAAGAAAACCAAAAAGTTTTGAATCAAGTGGAAATCTATTAGAATATGACTGAGAAAAAAAAAATTTCTGATATTCTTCAATTAGGATTTTTTTATGTGAAGAGTGAAGAGAGAAAAGCAAAAAACAATTCAGTTTTATTTTCTGTTCCACATTTCAAAAAATGTTTCGAAAAAAATTATTTTGTTTCATTCTTCTCAAAAATTGGAGAAAGGAAAGATTTTTTGACTTGGCATTTTCCCAAATTAAGATTAAAAAAATTGTTGAGAGGAAAGGAATGAGTTGCTTGACTCTCTTGAGAAAGTAAAAAAAAAATTTGGACTTGTGATTCTCAAATTTTTTTCACTCAAATATTATTGATATTTCCTCTCAATAAATTGACTAAATCACAATTCACATTTCTTCAAAAAAAAAAAGCATTTTCTCATTTTCTGCAAGATCCAAAGGTTTGAGAAGATTTTCAAGAAAAAATTTATTCTCTTTTGATTTTGATTTCATCAACAGAAAACGGAGATAATCCTTTTTTCAAGCTCAATAGATATTGACTGATGATAATGATAAAGAGGTATTCGATTTTCAAGTTGTTTTCCTATGAATAAAATTTAAAAGAATCAATTTTAAATTGATATCCAAATGAAGAAGGGATTAACAAATTTAGCAAAGAGTAAACCTAAAAATCTTTAGCATCCCTTCTAAACCTTCCCTTTTAGATTCCAAATATGCTGTGTCGGGCTTCGTTCGCTTTGGTCTTCTTCACCAATATAAAAACCTGTTGATTGTTGGAGGTGCTAATCCTTTAGGCATGATTATTTTACAATTGCAAAATGATAAAACGAATAGGAAGTTCAATTGTGTCAAGCTTTACAGATACTTGGATGGTTGCCAATATCGATTTCAAGGCAAATGAAAAAGCTCAATTAAATGTCATTCTTGGTGAAAATGACGATTTATCCGAAAAAGTCGATAGCATTGATCAACAAATTGGCGATTTTTCCAAGCGATATGATAGTATAATTTGCGTCAGCGAAAGCACCCAAACTGGATCTATAAAAGACAAGGATATCTTTAAATTATACCAAGAAGCTGAACGTCAACAAGCATTGCCTTCCATATTGGGTAAATAATGAGTCTCGTGATAATTTGTAAAGTCTCTTTTCAGCTGCTCATCTCGCTACAAAATACTTGGCCCCAAATGGGCTTCTTTTGTATGCTGGAGGCTCCACTCCTTTCCAAAAAACTTGCCCAAGTGCCTTACCATATGGCATTACTAAAGATACAGTCCATTCAGTTGCTTTGAATATGGCTGATAAAGAAGATATTTCCAATGATGCCACCGTCGTAACAATCCTTCCGTAAATTTTTGAATAGTTGGTTTTTGATGGTGATTGATTTTTTAGTGAAAGAGATATTGTGGTGAATCCAGAAACTAAAGAAGTTGATCCTCAGGTGAGAGATCCTAAAGAAAATGAGAAGATCGCAGCTTTAGTAAAAATGTGGGCTGATGGAAAAAGACGTCCCATGAATGGTAGCTATCTCTTATTAAGAAATCTCGATAATAAAATTGTCCCTGAATATGTGTAATTTTGAATTTTTGAATAGCAAAAAGATTCAATCAAGATTATTGTGTGTAATAATGTAATATCATGTGAAATCATGTGAAAACATATCCTGCTCTCTTCATAATAAAATACTGTAATTGGTTTCAGAATTCGGTCGGTTTTACAATTTTCGCGAAAAATTCTTTTTCTGATTTTGTCTTTTCTTTTTAGAATCAGACCTCAAGCGGCCTTTACTCAATATTTTGAAGACTGCTCTTTGAGTTCTAGGAGTTTCGTAAAGAAGGGTAAAATAGACCTAGAGTTATTTACTTTGAAAAATGAGGAGCCGAATTCGGTGGCCAATTACAGTGATGAAATTTTTCTCCTTTCTTTCTGAAGATTTATTTTCGAATGAAAGGAGGCAATCGTTGTTGGACAAAGACGAAATTTTTTTATGAATTCTGATATAACAGGTGCTAAAAGTAGTAGAACTCGGGAAGATTTTTAACGTCTCAGAGAATTTTTGCAGATAAATCGAAGTAAATTCAAATTTTAAAAACAAATATTTTAAACTCTTCCACTTCTTATCCTGAAAAGAGATATGAACGGATATACTGAAAGAGATGTTGTAAGGATTGAGAGAAAAATTGCCAAGGCATTGAATGAGAAACGTGAAAAAAGAGGTCTTGACAATTTAGCAGCTGAGAAGATGAAGAATATCTATAACTTTATCGAAAAAGTTGAAAGCGAGCGTGATTCGGTCAAGAGTTCTCATGTTTTTGACTTTGGATCCCGAGTTTTTGAAGACAAGGAGAATCAGCAAGATACTCATAATTTGCAAGCCTCAAATTTAATGAATAGCAGCAAAGTTGAATTGGATGAAGCAAGCAAGATCATTGAGTCACTGAAAAAGGCAGTGGAACGCGAAAGAGTTAGGAATAAAGAACTTGAATTGATGTTCCATCAAAGAGAAGAGAAACGAGTTCAGGAACAAAAAGAGGAATTGGAACAAAAGATTAATGAGCAGTTGAAGTTTATTGATCAATTGGTGAATGATAAGTCAGAATTGAATGAACAATGCGAGAAGTTGATGACAGAATTGAAAGAGCTTGAATCAAAACATTGTAAGCAAGAAACGGAATTAAAAGAGAAATTCCAGAAGGAGTTGAAAAACAATAAAGATGCATGGATTGCTGCTGAGAAACAAAGAAAAGAGAAATGGGTACATGAAAAGACGGCTGAAATCAGAGATGCAACTTTGAAGAATTTGGAACCAGAAATTGAAAGAATAATGAATAAAGGCAAGAGCGATTTGAGAAAACTTGAAGAGAAACACCAAAAAGAAATTTCTGAATTGAGAGAAACTTTGAATTCAGAGTTTGAAACCAAGCTTAAAGAATATAAGGAGAAGGTTGCGCGTGAAAATGACGAGAGTCTGGCAAAAGAAAGGGAAACTTTGACAGCCAAGTCAAAAGGGCAATACGAGAAATTTGAAGAGCAATTTATGGAAGAAAGACACAAATTAAAAAAGATGTATGAAGGAGAGATTGAATATATGGAGCAAGAAAGAAAGAAGGATAAAGAAATGTTTGAGCAAAAGTTGAAGAGTCTTGAAGAAGAACATTCAGTCCATTTGAAGAGAATGAAAGAAGAGTATAATTCAAAGATTGAAGAAAGAAAGAATAGATTGAGAGTTGAAATTAATGACATTAAAGAGGCAATTAAGATTGAGCAAGAAGAATGGTTTGCAAGTGAGAATAAAAGATTAGAAGAAGAGTTTGAAGCGAAACTTTTGAAGGTCAGAAAGGAATTAGAAAAAGAAAGAGATGAACAAATTGACCATGTGATTTCTAAGCTTGGTGAAGAAAATGTTGATAATGGGCTTGGAATCAAAGAGGAATACGAAAGAAAAATCGGAAACATGAGAATTGCTCATGAAGAAGAAATCAAGCGACTCCGAAGAGAAATTTTGGTTCTGAATAGTCAAATTGAGGAGATTAATGAAAGAAAGAAGGAAAGTGAGAATGAAAAGAATGAGTTATTAAGAGAATTGGAAGAAGAAAAGGCACAATTAGAATCAAGAGAAATGGAATTGGATAGTTTGAAGCTGGCCAAAGATCAGATTCAACATGATAAAGAAGCTTTGCTTCAAGCCCAAGAAACGATTGATTTAGACTGGAGAAAGAGATATGAAGTTCAAAAGATGGAATTGAATGGAGAAATTGAGAAATTGCAAGATGACTTAAAAACAGCAAAACAAGAATATGAAGCAGAGATTGATGGATTAGAAGAAAAACATGCAACTGTCTTGGAAGAAGTTGAACATAAAGTGAAAAGAGCAATTTTGAAAAGAGATAATGAAATAAAGAACTTAAAAGAAGAATTGCGTGTCAAAGATGCTGTTTGTACAAAATATGAAGAATTACTCGATAAGCAACGTAAAGAATTGTTAAAAGATATTTAGTTAGTTGGAAGGTTTTCTAAAAGTTTTGTTTGTTTGTTTGATTGATTCGAATAATATGATATTTTTTGAGTTTTCTTTTGAATGTACAAAGATTCAAGAACAATATTTCAGAAATGAAAATTAAGCTTCTAAAAAATGGTTTAATATTTTACGTAAAATCCCTCTGATTCTTTGCTTTTAAATCCTTATTAAATTATTTAATATATTCCATCCCACAGAGTATGAATCGACATAACATCAGCTTCGATGCCGCTATACAACGTGAACCTGTGAGTTCATTTGAGGAAATCAATTTATTTCAACCTTCTAGGCCGGAATCAAGACAAAATTCCTTGATAAAGGTGCCGCTGAATGCTTCCAAACTACAGATGTATTTATGTGATTTTAGCCCTGAATATAATTTCTTCCAGATCCCATCCACTCCTGACAATTTAAGACGCTATAGAAGACATACTTCAGTTGGAAGAAGAGACGGAGACCGATATGATAAATTGAATAGCATCGTGTTTCAACCAAATCATGTCTTTGGGAAAAAGTCTGGTGCAACAAATCCCGTACTTTTCTTACGAAAAATTGTTACTAAGTGTCAAATTCCTCAGGTTTCAGATGTGTTTAAAGATGAGAGTTTGACAGGAATGAAAGGGCATATGAGGCAAGTGAAAGAAGCGAGATATGGGTCAAATAAAGAGTGAGATTTTTTGTCAAAAAGGAGAGGAATAATTTTTGATAGTCAACCACTTGGAAGAGGTCCAAGCAGAAATTATGTCTGGCCTGATAATGTTTTGAATAAAAGTTTTGCTTTTGGTGCTCCAACACAATCAAGCGATACTGCAAAGGAAGTGATGCAAAACAAGAATTATCCATTTTTACAAGAAAATGAAAAGACTTTGGAGTTATATAAACGAACTCATGCAAGGTTTGAGAGTGGTAATAGTTCTTCTGAGGAAAAGCAGATATTAAACAACGAAAAAAGGTGAACAAAGAAAAAGAGGTTACAATTGGCCTTTTAATGTTCAACAACATGTTTTTGGAGTCAAAGGAAAAAATAGTGTTGATGAAGCAAAAGGTTTAATCCAACCCGAGACTGCAGGAGAGAGGTAATAATATTGAAAAGGATATGGGGATTCTTAAACTTCTTCAAAAGTTTCCCAAAAACTGTTATTTTGAATCAAAAAGTCGAACTTTTTAGAGATTATGCTAACAGTGGTCTTGGAATGTCAAAAAATCTTGGGTATATTGATTGATTTATTGCAAAATAATTTGAAAGGCAAACGAATAAATATGTTGGTCGTGATCATACTTATGGATATAAAAGACCAGAATACAATCCTTGGAATGCAGGAAAATGCATTCATGGAATGCCAACAACGAAAGATGTTCTTCCTGACCTTGGTCTTGGTCATTCTATAAGAATCGGAAATAGAAATATTCCTCGAAGAGGAGATGAATATAGAGCCTTTGGTGTACCCACGATCAGAAATGATATCGATAGGCCTCGTCAAAGATCCGTGGCTGATTATAGAGTAATTTGAAGATTTTGCTGGATAATAAGAGTAATTCTTTGTAGAATTATGGAGATGAGAGTGGAGCAGTAGAACTTTTATGGCCAGATAAATTCAATATGATGGGAATTTCAGAAAAGGATTTTGATCAGCTTCGACATAAAGAAGAGATAAGAAGTTTATTTTCGAATATTGGATATAGATATAAGCCAGGTAAATTTGAAGGCATTTTCATGAGAGCTGAAAAATTGGTACGAAATATTAAAGTGAACTTTATGTTGAATTTTTGTTTAGTGCAATTCTCACCAAGAGGATATGGTTTCTGTTCGCGCATTTATTGAAGCTATCAAAGAAATGGATCATATTGAATAATAATTTAATACGAGTTCCAACATTTTTTTCTTTTATTGTTTTACTGTAAAATTTCTCACATTTTTTGTTACATCCTGACAGTATATTTATCAGAAAGAATAAATTACAGTAATCTTGGAATCCCATAAAAATGTCCTGACTGATGTCACAGGTGGAAATGTCCACTTTTTGGAAAGGAGGCAACAAATTTTAATTAGAGAAGCAAGCGTAGTTACAAAAAAAAAATATTATAAAGGTTATGAAGTAATGTATAAGCTTTATGCATTATTAAAAAATATATAACTTTTATTAATCAATATAGAGATAAAAAAATATATAAGACTCTTTATATTGGCTTGGGCCAATTTCTTTTAAAAAAATAAAAAACAAAAGACCACAAAAGATAACTACCTTCTAAAGACTTTATAGATCAAAGAAATTAGAAACAATTAATTGAGATAGATTGTAAAAACTAAAATATCAGCGTGTCTACAAATGAAAGATTTTTATTCAAATTGATCTTTCGATTTTTGTAGTATCACTTTTCTCAACAAGCTCATGCTCGAAAACATGAGCCGTTGAATTTACTATTTAATCTGTTGAATGAGCAGAACCACCACAAAGACCATCAAAACCCTCGTACTCTTGATCCATTTCAAACTCAGCGCTTAATCTTTTATAGTTCTCATCCAATAAATTATCCAAATATTCCTGAGCCTTTTTCCACTCTGATTCAATTGATGTAACGGCTGTCATGATATTGATTTTGAAAGCCAAAGCTTCAGCTCCAAATAAATCATTAGCAGTGCATATTGCATTCAAATGACTCTCATAATCTTGCTCTGTCTATGATTGAGATTAGAATTCCATTGAAAAGAAGGGTTTTACCTTATAGATGGGATAAAGTTCAGTAAATTCTCCTCTTTGAACCAAGATATTCATAAGAACATCAAGGGAAGAAAGTGATTCATTCTGACTTTCTTGATCGACAATTTCTTTGGTATCATCAAGTTGTTTTGTTCCATCGGAAATTGCAGTTGAAGCATTGGATGTACAAGATTTGGTATCATCAACATCTATTCACTTTAATTTTTCTTGAAAGAAGGGAAATATTACATTGCTTGGTGGAGATTTTTTTGACTGCATTCTCATCAATTTTATTCATCTTCTCACGAACACTATATAACTGTCTATCCAATCTCTTTTCTTTTTTTCCATTTAGACTAGCTTCTGAATGTGTTGCAGGGCCTCTATTGGGAGCATCTGTTTTGACTTTCTTTGTGCCCCTGCGCTTGTTTCCTCGTTGTTGGTGAGTATTTTGAGTGAGTCTTTTCTTCTTTGGGTCTTCTACGACGTGCCATTCATCTTCTTCAAATTGAGATTGGCTAGAAAAAAAGCTTTGATGGAAAAGATTGTTGGGGAGAGTGCTAGAGATGGGTTCAGTATTGAAAGTTGAGAAAGCTTGGATAGTTGACATCTTGAAAGGTTCGTGAGCCAAAGAAATCTTGAATAAAATTTATAATACACAAATTTAGTCAGGTTTTTTTTTTTAATGAGAAATTGGAGGAAAATAACTTCTCATGGATTTAAATTCTCATCCATTCTCTGTAATTAAACTCTGTGATTTCTAGAAGCCAAGCTAGTCTCAATTCAGTGAGTTTCTAGGCGAGTTCAAAATCAAAACTTTGTTTCAAATCAATAGAAAGAGAACCGACACTTTTTCGTTTCATTTTGTGATTGATGTTCTATTATTACCTTTGTTGGTAAAGTAATTAATCGTTGACTAGAAGATGAAATAAGATCTGGAATAAAAAATCCTTGATCGGATCTTACCTTATCTTGTCTTGTCATAAAAATAAAAGTTTAAATCTTTGCTGAAAAAATTCAACAAACAACGAGATGAAAAAAATGCTAACTTTTTTGAAAATATTTTTTTGAAAGAAGGTCCAGCAGTTGGGAAGGGAAGCCTTGAATTTTTCTTTTTGAAAAAGGCTTGAAAAAAATTTCAAAGATTTTTTTTGAATATGATTTTGAGGGGAAACTAAATTTCAAGGCAATAAGATAGTTATTTTTCTATAGATTTAGAGATACTAATAAAGTGCATTTTTTTCGATGAGAGCAAATTCTGAAAAATTGATTTATCTAGAATTATAGAAACGAGCTCAAAATTTTATTTTTGATATTTTAAATTGACACAAATGGCAGATATCTTTGAAAAAATCTTGTTGAATGTCAAAGACCCGAGTCCAGTTGATTCCTCACTCTTGGAAAAGATTGACAATGCTCAAGCTTTCTGCAAATACATTTCTTCCAAAGATTTCACTTTAGATCACTGGAGAAAGCTGATTGTAAAAATTTTTTGATGATTCTTTTTCCAATAAACTCAACAGCTTGGAATCTACGAAGCCGATTTGCATGAGACATTCCAAACAGTGACTCAGCATTTCCTGAAAGATGAGATTGATAAAAAGGCCAATTCAAAGCCAGAAGACGAGGAAAAAAGACTGACTTTGATAAACACAATTGCAGCCTATTATTTAATTCAAGCCAGTCGCGCCAGCGAGAAGAGCAAGAGAGACGAAATTTTTGGTGAAGTTATGAGATGTACCAGCAAGTCAGATACTATCAATATGTTGCACAGTTCTCTTTTCGTGTTGAAGGGTAAATTAATATAAAAATACCTTTTTAAATTTTGACTTAGGGTACTATCTGTTTTATCAAGGAACTTTTGATCAAGCCGTCAACTATTTCGATAATGGTAAAGAATACCATGCGAAAAAGCAATGTGTGACTGCCTACGTTGGACAGGTAATTTTTGAATCTGAGTTTGTGTTGATTTGAATCAAGGCTTGTGTTGAATTTTGCAAGAAGGAGTATATGAAGGCTTTAAAATTGCTTAAAGCCGCCTTTAAATTGAATCCTCAGGTTCCCTCCAAATTGAAGGTTGCTTTGGGAAATTGTTTCTTTACTCTTGATAAAATCAAAAAAGCTCAAAAAGCTTTCGAATATGCCTTAGAATCTGTAATTAGGACTTGATGGAAAATTATCTTATCATCTCCTTAGGATCCAAATAACGCAGAAGCTTATTTAGGTTTAGCAATTGTTTTCAAGAAGAGAGGAGATTACAATGCTTATTACGAAAATTTGGAAAAGTCTTTTGCCTTGAAAAAAGATCATATTCCCACATTATACGAACTTGCCGAACATTTCCTCTACAAAGAAGATTATGATAAGACCAAGAAGCTTGCGACACACGCTCTCCGCTTATTGAACAAAGCTCAGACTATAGTTATAGAAAAAGCCAAGCTTGCTTCTCTCAAAATCGATTATTATGAATTGAAATCTCGATTCAATTATTTGCTTGGAAATTGTTTCCACCACACTGTAATAAGGAGTTTTTAAAGGGCTAGAATCAAATAATAATTGTAGCAAAACTATGAGAGCGCAATGAAGCACTATTTGTTGGCTACATCATTATACAGTAATAATTTCGTGGCTCAATATGGACTTGGACAAATGTATATCAATGATGTAAATTTATCGGAGTTAGGGATGAATTTTAACGAAAATTATTAGAGAAATTGGCAAGAGGCCCTGACTTGTTTTGAGCATATTGTCAAGAATTGCACTGATTCTGAAGTTGGTGAGTGCTACAGAATGCTGGCATATACATATTCAAAGAAATTGATGAAGGAAGAAGCAATCATGTATTATGAAAAGGCTGTGAAATTCGATAACCAAGATTACGAATGCATGTTGGAATATGCCTCTTATCTTGAAGGAATGGACAACGATAAAGCCCTCTTATGTAAAAATTAGGAAAATTATATCTAATGTTTGCTTTAGTATACGAGAGAGCGATAAAGATTATCAATAAGCTGAATACTCAATTGAAGGAATCTGGAAATAAAGAAATTGTTATTCAGCCTGAAACTCTTTTAAATCTTGCTGTTTTGAAACACAAGAAAGGTGATATTGACCAAGCACAAAAAGAACTTCAATCTTTACTTCAGGATATTGAAAGTATCGCTGAAGATGGTGGATCTGAAAAGACCAAGGGAATGAGATTTACAATAATGTTTAATTTGGCAGTCATTTTGGAAGAGAAAATGTTGACATTTGAAGCCATCAATTTACATAACCAAATTCTTGAAGAGAATCCTCTTTATTTCGATTCATATTTGAGACTTGCACACATTCATTTGACACTTGGTGAATACAAGAAAGCCGAAGAAATTTGCAATACTGTGATTAGCAAAGCTGATGGTTTATTCAAATCCACTAAAATTGAAAGACTCAAGGGGAAATCCGTTGAAGCCTTGTGCCTTTTGGGAAATATGCAAAACCAAATCGGAGACTACACAAGAGCTGCTCAAACTTACAATCAAATAAAGATGAAATATACTGCTGAAGATAACTACTCCAAGCTTGGTATTGCAGGAGCATATTATAACAGCAGTGTTGCTCTCCGTGACGTTCCCGGCGACCAAAGTAATTTTATTGAGGGAAAAAATACTTACTTGAGATAGAGAAATATTTGAAGTTGATTGGTGAGATTTCAAAGTCAGTTTTGAGTACTGAAGAAAGCAACTTTATTGCTGCCATGTCATTGGGTATTACATTGGCTGAAGTCAATAAGCTTTCCGAATCCAAAGATGTTCTCAATATGCTGCTTGAAAGTTGCCAAAATCACAAGAATATCTTGCTCAATATGGCTCAACTTGAAATCTTGAATGTAAGGCTTTGTTTGTGATGAGGAGAATACTCACTAAATATTCTAGAGAAGATATGATTTAGCAATTGCAATTTTCAATAACTACTTGAGCAAGAAATCCAATACAGCTAATGTTTATGATCCTTACACTGAAGCTTCGCTTGCTCTTTGCTATTTCCTCACTAAAAGATATAAAGAAGCCAAGAAGGTTTATCAAAAGTTGATATTGAAATTCCCCGATAATTTGGCATACCGTTATAATTTGTGTGCAATCTATTATGAAGAAGCATTCGAGATATTGAGACAAGAGAATAGACAGATCGAAAGCACAAAGGAAGGAGTGAAATATCTCAAGATCATAAAGCAACAATTTGATTTCTTGATCGGATCAAACAAGTCCAAGATGTCAAGATATATGCTTGAAGAAGTTGGTGATGCCAAAAAGAGCATTGATTTGGAAATTGAAAGAATTAGGGAATATGCCAATGATAAAACTTATTGGATTTCTACCAACTTTGACACTTTTATGGACAGATTGAGACAAGATGAAGAAAATGAAAAGAAAAAAGTTAAAGTTGTTGAGGATCAGCAAAAAAGAAAAAGACTCCTTGAGGTTTGACTTTAAATTTTTGAAAGAGTATGTTCAAAAATTTTTTTAGCAAAAAGAGAAGGAGAAGCAAGCAGCCGAAGAATTAAAGAGACAAAAAGAGAGAGAATGGGAAGAGAAAGCTCGCGCAATGCTTCAAAAGGTTCAAGAAGCTACTAAAACAATGAAATTAGAAGATGCAGATAAAGATAAAGAAGCCACCAAAAAGAAGAGAGAAGGCAAAAAGGTCCTTTTATTGTAGGGAGATGAATATCATAATTTTGAATAGAAAGGAGGTTCAAAGAGAAAACCCAAAGCAGAAGAGCTGGATGACTTTATTGAATACCAGAATGAAGAGGAAGGAGAAGCCGAAGCTGAAGCAGAATACAATGAATATCAAGAATATCAAGATGCTGAAGAACAAAATGACCTTTATCAAGATGATGATGATAATGAACCTGAATACGAAGAATTGGTGAACCAAGACAAGCCAGAAAAACTGGAAAAACGTAGAAAAGAGAGTAAGGGTGAGATATAGATATTGAGTTAATTCTTTGAAATTAGAGAGAAATCGTTTGAAGAATTTGACAAAGCAAAGATATGAAAAAGAAGAAGGAGAAGAAGATGAGCCTGCACCATATGTCGATGATGAGGAAGTTGAAGAACCAAAACTTGAGAAGAAGAGAAAGTTGGTGAAGAACTCAAGAAGAAGAAATCTTGCCAGTGATAATGAGGAAGAAGAGGAAACTTATGGAGGTCAAGAAAATGAAGAAGACAAAGTCCAAGAAGAGCCAGCTGAAGCTGAGAACAACGAAGCTAATGAAAATGGTGGTGAAGGAGGATCTCCTAGAAAAGCTGATGACGATGAAGAAGAGCATTATGCATAAGTAAAATTATTGATCGTACGTAGAAGACGTTTAGATTTAGACTATTAAAAAGAGTTTTTATAATATATATATAGAATGAGATTGATTAATAATTCTTACTTTGACAATGGTGATGAAAAAACTTTTTGGACTACGATATACTAATATGAAAAGAAATAAATAAAAAATGAGATCAAGAGAGTGAAGAATAAATTATCTGATTTTACAATTACAATTAAAAAACTTTTTAAAGATTCATTTTGCTGGTAGCTTGGTTGAATATTTTTTCTTCATAATTCTCAAAAGAGTCTTCTCTGCTTGTATAAGGTTTGTTTACTTTAATTCTAAAATCTGACTTGAGAGTCTGGTTCATCATCAGATTGCTTGTTTTATTCCAGCCTTTCAATGAAGGCTTTGAGCCTGATCTGTAATTTCCACCAAAGAAGGTTTTCATTGAAGGTGGTTTTTTGTAATCTCTATAACTTGAACCTCCTCTATCAAGTCTTTCAGGAGAGGATAATTGCGATTGAGATCTTTCTCTTTCTTGAAGCGTTAAAAGCTTTGATTCATTAAAATTCCACCATTGTGACACTGTTAAATTTAGAGATAAGTTGATAAAGTAATCAGATTCAAGTACCGGTTTGTTGATTTTCTTTACGTCTAATGACACCGAATTTTCCAAGTAAAGAGAAATCTGGAACATAATTTTGTCTTCTTTCACAATCTTTACTCTTTTGATCAAATTCTGTATTTTTCTTCTCAACTGTGGGGAAACGATAAGAGACAGAAAGAGAAACTATCTTACGCATAGAGATCTTTTTCAAGATTTGATCATCTTTAAGGACCTTTTTAATGAAATCGAGTTCAGGTCCAGATGTTTTTCGACTTTTACTATATGCAGATGGAACAAAGCGTTTTGGTGCTTCAGATCTCTGTTGTGTCATTGGTCTTTTCTGCTTGATATCAAAGAAATCCCTCATTGTCTTTTTCTCCAATTCAATTGATCCATCTTCGATGTCAGTTCCTTTAAGCATAGAAAACATTCCAGAATTACTCATAGTATGTCTAGTTTTGCTTTTTGAAAGAATTCTTGGAATGTTTAAAGGTTTCTCTTCATGCTTGATATGACTTTCATCCCCACCAAAATTCGAAAGTTCATCACCATTTTTCTTTGTGATTGACTTGACTCGGATTTTAGGGGCCGAATTTGACCTTAAGTACTGGTACGATGAAGAACTTGTCTTTCTTCTCTCTTCAATATATCTAGCATGTAAAGCCTCAATAGCATCACGAGCGCTAAAAACAGGTTCTGCTTTCGGAGTCTTTTCTCCCAAAGAGTCAAGGTCTCCATCTGTTTCAGTCGTAAGTCCATTTTCTCCATTTTTTTGAGCATCATTATCAATTTGGTTCAAATGGGAAATGTCTTTGCATCGAGCATCAAAAACATCTTCAATATGTTCGGATATGGCAAGAACTTTATTGGGATTGTCAAGAACTTCGCTTCTTATCTGTGTATTGAACTCATTCTTGAGATCATGTCTCTCTATTGGAATGAGACATTTTAATGAAGAGGAAGGGTTACTTTTTTTGTATTGCCTGAGGTAGATAAGCAATAAAGCTTCGATAAGATCAAAGGTTTCTGATGTTCTTTTCTTTTGTGCTTGACGAGCTTCATCTTTCAAATCTTTAAAAATTGGAGCGAGTAACTCCTCTGTAATAGAAACAGGTTATTATATTAATGAAGTAATTATCGCTCACCTGATATGTTATCAGTATAATGTCTAGCATATTTTGATAAAACACCCTTGATATCTTCTCTTGTCAGATAGTCCAAAAGCCATTTTTCTTCAATGAATTTTTCTCTAAAGACATGTAACACTTCAGGAGTGACATGAAGGGTAGTTTTGAATAATTGCTCAACTTTATTGATTTCGTCATTTAAGCTTTGTTGAGTATAGGCTGATTTACTTCCTTCTTCTTCGCTTCTAACACTTCCTTCTTTTTTATCGTCAAAGACTTGATGACTTGGGTTGATATTCTTGCTTTCTTTTGGCGTTTGAATACTTTGCATAGAATTTGGCTCAAAAGCAAAGGGAGAAGTGTCAAGAGCAGGGTCTTTCGTTGAGCTTTTATTCCTAGTGACATGAATCTCTTGAGGCCTTAGTAAGGGAGAGAGGTCTCGGTGACTTTGTTCTTTTTCCATATTTCCAAGTTTTTTGATTCCTCCTTTTCTGCGGCCTGGAGTCACATCCTGCCAATCATCTTCTTTCTTTGCCGCCAAGAAAGTTTCAATTTCATGAACTTTGGCAATGAGTTCAACGCTAGCTAACTTTCCTGATTTTTTATTCAAAGCTGAACTTGAATTCTTCAACCTTTTTGAAAGAGAAAGATAAGGAAAATGATACAAGAAAGTTACTTTGTGAGGGTATTTTGGAGACCGATAGTGCAGACATTCACAAGGTATTCAGCTAAATTAACAGACTTTTGATTATATTGGCCAAGTTTTCCAACAACATTTTTCTCAGTCTGCCTGGCATGTTCAGGAGACATTTCTTCATTTCTTTCTTGTTTCTCCTCCATCAGAATAAATTCTCTTTGTCTCCCGCTGAGCTCATTTTCAAGTTCATGTGCTGTTCTCTTTTTAGTTTGTCTCTATTTAATAGGAATTTAAAACAAAATGCACCAAAATTTTGTTTACTTCAATATTGAGTTCATGAGATCGAGAAGCAAGGGTTTGTTCTTTAAATTGCAAATCAGTGAATATTTGAAGCAGGTCTTGGACTAATACTCCAGAACCTTGTGGATGATTATCATAAAATTGAGCAATTCTCGTGATAATTGCATCTCTATCATTAGCAAGGTTAATGGAACTTGGTCTTTTAGTATCAGCATCTTTTGATTGAGATCTCAATGTTTGATTCTGCTCATCAAGTCCATCCCTTAAGGTTTCTCTCGAGCCTACTGAACGACCTCTAGCAGACTTTTGCCCAGGAACATCAAGTTGAAGGCTTGAAGGTTTTGCCTGCTTAATAAATCCACTATTTTTTTGTTTGAATAATAGATTAATGAGAAAAACAAATACTTTTCGAGGGTTTCTAAGAGCTGAATGTAAAGAAGAATATACTCAGATGCTTGTCTTTTAGCAGTGATTTGTTTTTCATCGAACAAAGCCTCTTCAAGTTTTTCATCAAGTTGAGCTTTTTTAAGCTTAGTGTCCTCCATATAAATGATGTTTCTGGCAGTGGTGTCCTTCAGGCCTTCGAGATTTTGTTGGGTTCTGTTGAAAGAAACGCCTTTTTTAGCGAAATAGTTGTCTTCTCTTTGCTGTTGTTTTTTCATTTCTTGTTTTATAGAAAGTAACTTATTGTTTGTTCGAATCTAATTAGCCTTTTTAGAAGAGCTGAAATGAAAGGAGTGGTGGTTACAAGTTTGTTTCTGGCTGTATTCTCAGTTGTTCCTAAATCCAAAAATCTCTTTTTCATGAGCTTGTATAATGCCTCTCTCTTTCCTATTCTTTCTGTCAAAATTTCCTATTTAGAAAGGATTAATTCAGTCTCCAAATGAGGAAGAAAAGTACTTGATCTTTTTTCATTTTGGCAACTTTATTCAAAAGGATTCTAGTATTCTCTTCTTGTGTTTCCTTTTGGATGAGAGTTTTCTCAAGCATTTTTTTCACAAGGATATATTTCTCGAGCAATTCTCTTCCTCCCTTGAAACTCCCACTGGTATTTGAGCCTCTGAATTTTCTAACAGTCTCAAGCCCAAATTCCTCAATATCTTTTTCAATATTCTGTTCAACTTCCTTTTCATTCACTTCCACTTCTGAAATATCATCTCTCTTCATTATACTCAATCTGAGATTTAACTCCTGTAATCTCTTTTTTCGAACATTATTCTCACTAAAAATCTCATCAAATGCTTTACGGAGCTAGGTAATGTTTACTTTTTCCTTCATAAAGTTCAATTTTTACCTTATGTTCAGAAGTCTTGGGAAGTGAGCTATCTCTGGCCTCTACGGATCTTTCTCGGGATGTGTCTTTGAATTCTTGGACCAGAGAGTTCTTTTTGATCAAGACGGGATCATAGACACTCCTTCTAGCCTTGGGTATATGGCCATTTGGATGTTCTCCTTCAGAACGAAGTGCTTGAAGTTGATATGATGAGCTCATAATTTAACAACTGTAAACAAAAAAAGGCAGAAAATAAAGGAGAAAAATTTTCTTTTGATAATAGCTAATTGCAACGTTTTGATATGAGTTATTAAAAATAGTCCTCAACGATTTTCAACCCTCTCAATCGAAATGTTATTATTTATTTTGACGAAACTTATGTAACTCAAATTAAAGGAATAGAAATAATTGTTTTCTTTTTTTTATGATGGATTGATGGATGGGGTAAAATGAAAATAATGATAATCTTTTAAATTCGGTCGGAATGGAGAGAAGGGCTAAGGAAGAATTCTGCCCAAAGTCTTTCTTTTTTTTACCTAAGTCAATCAATATATACAGATATATCCTCCATCTCTTTCAATACATATTCTCAAAGATTAAGACGGTCCAAATTAATATAGAAGTTCCAAGGTTGAAAACATAATCACTAAATTTTATCAAATTTATTTTCTTTACAGTTTCGTATGAGTTGGCTTTTCTGTTGTTTCAAGACCTTGAGCGTATGTGGCCTTCGTGACTGCATGATCAACACTTCAGCTTTTCAACCTCCAGAAGTTCGAAGTAATTCTTTACAACAAATTTTGAGAATCATAAATACTTAGAATACAGCTTAAAGTTCGAAAAAGACGATTTAGTGAAAGGCCCAATCTATGTAAGACAGACTATAATGAAAGGATTATCTGAATGAATGTGATAGAAAATGCTGTTAAGAGATCAAAGGGATCAAGTTCATGTAGCTCCTGATATTAAAGGCACTGAACATAGTGTGTTTATCTTGGAAACAAAAACAAGAGCCAAGATTCCTGCCTTGTTTATTGAGAATAAAAATTGTCGGTATGAATACGTTTACAGGAACTCTTTTTAACAAATCTCAAATAGAAGCAATATGGTGATATTATACAGCCATGGTAATTCAACTGATCTCGGAAGAATGATGAGACAATTGCAGGAACTTTCTGAAGCTCTCAATGTGCACGTTTTTGCTTATGAGTATAATGGATATGGCCCAACACAAGGCCCTACTGGTGAAGTCGAAGTTCTTTTTGGCATTATGGCAGCATATGAATATTTGACTCAACGTCTTGGTGTTAAATGGCATTATATCGTCTTGTATGGAAGGTCGATAGGGAGCGGGCCAAGTGTATTTTTAGCTTCACATCCAGACTATCCAGTCAGTGGGGTGATTTTACATTCACCTATTGCGTCTGGGTTCAGAGTCTTTGATATGAATGTAAGGGATTAGTATTGAATGATTCTCTGATCATCGTAGTTCGAAAAGACAGATAAGAATGATCTATTTCCAAATTGTGATTTTATTGGATATGCAAAAGCGCATATTTTTATCATGCACGGAGAGGCAGATACAGAAGTTTCAATTTCACATGGAAAAGTGCTGGCTGGAAAATGCCAAAATGCATTCAATCCATGGTGGGTTGCAGAAGGAGATCACCACAATATTGACTATACATTCAAGAAAGGATATTTTATGAGAATAGGACGATTTTTGAGATATATTTACGACTTTAACCTCGAGAGAACAAGTCAAGAGATTTACAGTTTTTATAAAGTTGCACCATGGTGGAGTGAATCTGATCATGTTTATTTCAAAAGAATTCCAAAGGTGGAAGAAAATTACAAGAAGTATGTTGAAAAGAATGGCAAGAAGACTTTGAGAGATTTGTCATTTGTTTCAGGACTTCCACTTTTATCTGAAAAGAGCATAAGCAAAGAATTACATCCTGATGATGTCACGACTGCTGACCCCTTCAAAGATAGTCAGAAATCAAATAAATTGGGAAGTGGTCAAGATGACGAAAGTAAAGGTGAAAATGGGAACATTAACGAGACGAACTTATTTATTTGTAGATAATGAAACGAAAGCATATTCTCCACCACAATTTAGTTCAAATAAATCAGATTTGGATAACAATAATAAAGAGAAAGTGGTAGAAATAGAATTCAGTTCATTTACTCCACCTTCAAAAATTCGACAACTGAGTGGAGATTTAGGTGATGAAGGACCAAGAGAAGGTAAAATTCTTTTATGGGAGAATACTTTAAATTAATAAAAATAGTGAAATATATGGGTGAACAGGCTGTACAAAAGAATGATCCTAATCTCAGTTATGATGAAGAAACAACAATTAGGCCAACTGAACAAGAAACTACTGAAATGAGAACTTTGAATTAATCTTATAAACGAGTTTTTTTTTGTAAAAGAATTAATTTTTTATGTATTATTTTTTTAATATATTGTGTCACGAAATTCGACATGCACAATCTTATTCTTCCATCTTTGTGGCAATCTATAATATTTCCCCCAATTTCAAATTTGAGGTTTAATTATAAAATAGCGGATTTATTTTTAAAACAAATTCAAACTGCTTTTTAAAAAACAAATAAATAATTCTCTTTCTTTTAAATTTAGCTTTAGCTTAAAATGGCCCGTAAACTTACAACCCTCCTAGGTACCTTGGGAAATCTTTGACAATGTTTAACTTTCTAGCTCTCATCTGCGTTCTCTATGCGGTTTCTGCTCAAACTTCAGATGAAACAACTGATTTGTCCCACGATACTGGTATATTCTTGTTTATTTCCTGTCTCTCACTTTTTACTCTGTAGATAACAACACTACGATCATCACATTAGACAACCCAACTGAAATTTACGAAAAAGGAGCTGAAAATAAAACTGAACCTCAATCAGTCACTCCAGATGCTGCTCAAATCTCAGATGAATTAATTCATGATTTGGACAGCAATTCTTCAGGTAAATAAGTCCAGAGAGAAGAGTATATGAACTATTGAAATAGAAGCTGCTGATGAAAATTCAAATACAAATAACAACAGCACAACTCCCGCAACAACTGAAACCAAAGATGAAGACGTCGCTTTTGTTCCAGTTTCACCAGTGGCTCCTGAAACTATCGCAAATAACGCTTACAATATCAAGATGTTGCTTGCTGGAATCTTTTCTGGTGTTTTCATTCTTTTCTTGGCCCTAACATGCCATTACAGAATTCAAGTAAATATCTTTTGAAATAAGGAAAAAGTTCTAAATAAATCAAATAGATGCAAAGATATAAGATGGCTCCTTTTACTCCACCAAGATATTGTCCCGAATTTTTGTTCCCAAGAGCTGACAGCGAAAAGAAAAATTCTAATGAAAGCAATAGAACTTATCATGCTATCGAAGTTGGCGATTATCATCCTCCTAATTATCATCAAGAATTCTAAATATTGTCAACTATTTAACTTGTATATTGTGTTTTGCTTATTGAATATTATGTTTAAATAATATAAGAATTCTTCTTCAAGAAAAAAAAATTCAAAGGAAAAAAGTTATTTTTGGAGTTATTTAAAGTTAAGCGGCATTCACGTATAAGTTGATTGAAAGTTTTGAGTAAAAAATATGCACATCGTCACAGCAACATAATGACAATATAAATAACCCTTGACTAGTCATTTCACTCTTTAAATAACAAATTTTTTAATTTATAAAATCTCGTAAAATCAGTTCTTTCTAGGTCCCTATTTCAAAGATTACTCAAACAAACAAGGAATTCACTTACATTCTCAGGAAAACTGAAAAAAGAGCTCATTTGATGTTGGCTGATTTGATTAGGATCTTGATTAGATTGGCTTCCTTGTGGGGCAGCTTGGGGTTGAGGAGGTTGGAATTGAGGAGAGAACATCTGCATCATGGGAGGCATCTATTCAATATTTAAACTTGATTGGAAAAACTCTGTTTACCATGAGATAGAAAGGAACGATATGGCAGGTTCCATTAGGAAGAGGGAAGACGGTATAAGGATAAGGGAACAAGGGCTTAACGTCAACAGTTTGAGGGAGAAGGAATTGAGGTCCAGATAGCATAGAAGGAAGAACGACAGGAGCGCCAAAAGAGGGTTGCTGAGGAATTGGTGAAGTGTCTGCTTGTTGGTTTACAGGTTGAGTTTGGACAGGTGTTTCTTGCTTTTTAGAAGGAGTTTGATGGTGTCCAGCTTCTTGTTTGTGGGTTTCTTGGTGTTGTTCCTTGTGAGCTTTGACGGGAGTTTGCTTGGCAGGTTGAGCAACAGACTCTTTCTTTTCTTCCTTTTGCTTAGTTTCAGTGGCACGAGAGTCGCTGGGAGTAGGCTGAGGTTCATTGATTTTGGGATTCACTTTACGTTGTTCTTGAGGAACTGAAGGCTTTGTTTGCTCAGTTGGTGCAGGAGCAACGACTTGTTGGTGTTGTTGAGGTTCTTCAGGCTTCTTTTCGAGAGTGGGAGTGGGGACTTCCTTCCTGACATACTCGAATTGTTCATATCCGCCTCTCTTTCCATAGATGGGAGAGTTGCTAGACTTGTTGTATTTTTGGTTATTTCTCTTTCCACCAGTTCTCTTGTCTTGTTGCTGGCTATGACTCTCTTTTCTTTCATTGACGTTTTCTTCAGCTCTAGGTTCTTGATTTTGTTGATTGTCTTCTCTGGGTTCTTGATTGTAGTTATTTCTTCTATTTTGGTTGCTTCTTTTGGGTTGATAATACTCTCTGTCTGCTCTTCTATTTTGATTGTAATTTCTATTCTCTTGATCATGTTCTTGGTTGTCTTGTCTTTGTTCGTTATCTCTTCTTCTATCTTGCTGGCGGTTCTTGTAGTTAGGTCTTTGGTCTAAACAAAGAATTTTAACATTGAGATAAAACTTCTCGAAAGATATGAATTATACCATTATTATCAGCGGGTTGGTCAGTGTTCTTTTGGTTTCTTCTTTGTTTTTGGCCTTCTTTGGCATTTTTATCGGTGGTTGTAGGTTGGGGTTTCTCAGTTCTCTTGATCTCAGTCCATCCATCGGCATGAGAACTTTCTTCCTTGTATCTGAGCTTTTCATTGGAGACTTCATCAAGTGCCTTTTCATTCCATTCGTACTTTTTGACGAGTTGATATACGTCATATTCCTGAAAAGAGTTAGAATTTGAAGAGATAAATATGAGAGAATACTCCAAAGTTGAGAGGAGAGAGTTTTTGGAAGTATTTTTCAACAAGATTTCTTTCTTGGTCAGAAAGTCTAGGTTTGGTTTCTTGTTCGTATTCTACTCTTTTGGCTTCAGGTCCACTGAGTTCAGCACGTTTGGATTCAGTGGTCTTTTGCTGTTTTCTATTGTGTCTGATGATTTTGTCTTGAATGTTCATGAGTAAAAATTTGAACTTTTTATTTTAGGAATGAGATCCAAAAGGGTGTAAAAAAATTAAATTACAATAAGTTCGCAGCCTCTAATTTAAAAAGATTTCCCTCGAAAATCAGTATTATTATGCATTTCCTTTTTTTCGAAACCTTTTGGGGTGAGAAATTTTTTTTAATTTGAGAAAAGGATAATTGCATTATTATAAACAAAGGATTATTTTAAAGTGTTGAAAAATAAGTATTTTAGTTTATATTACAGAAAGATAGACCAGAGATATTAAAAAAAAATATTTAGCTAAAGTCCATGAGATCATAATGGGAATTTGGCAAAGTATCAATATTTGAAAACATATCTCCAAAACTATCAAATCTTTTTATTCTTAGTGCTTCATTCTGATGAACTCCATTTGAACAAAACACATAAGGATTAAAATCTTGGGGTGTTTTGACAGGATCTTTTTTGAATAATTTGTGTATTGGCTCATCTTTACTATTTTCTTTTTCAGCGCCTCTTTTACCAAGCGTTTCAAACCCGCTATCAGAACTTATCTTATCTCCAGCATTAGCAAAGCTTTTCATGTACCTGCTCTCTAGGTTCCAGTCTTTTGGGTTGACTGTTTTATCAGTGGAAAGGTGATTTCCTGCATTGGAAATGATTTTTTCTAAGCTTTGTTTAATATCCTCAGAACCCTCAGGAGGAACTTTAGTCTCGGGGCCTCCAAGAGGAGAAGAAGGAGAAACTTCAGTTGAATTACTCATATCATCATTGCCAAAATTGAAGAAATCAGCAATGTTTATGTCTTTGGCGGGAGGGTTTTCAATGAAATCTGATTGAAAATTTTCCAAATCATCAACCAAAGAGTTCTGGCCGGAAGCTAGTCCAAGTGGAGGAAGATTGAATTGGTTATTAAGATCTTGAGGTAATTGATCCACACTGATACCTTTCTTCTTCATAAAATCGACCAAGAAAGACACCAGGATATCTTCTCTTTGGTTTTGATGATTAATCTGGTTCCACAAGGCTTGATTTTGGATTGTCAAGTCTTTAATTTTGCTTTCCAAGGAAGAGATACGAGAGAGGGCATCTTTATTGAGTTTCTTGAGGAGCTGGTTTTCATATACATTGGTTACAGATTCCTGTTTTTCTCCATTGTTTTGTGCAGACTCAAGGGTCTCGATTGCTTTTTGGATGTTAGCAAGAGTATTGTCTTGGTTTTTTCTCTTGATTTCCTTGAGTAAATGCTTTTTGCCTCTTTGGAAAAGGTCGTGATAGTAAACATGGTCATATTTTTGAGTTCTTCGCTTGTGGAAGTCGTACATATTGAGCTGACGTACAAAGGAGGTCAGGTTGCTATGCTTGAAATAAGTTGGAAGGACCTTTTGGCCAAATTCTGTGGGCTTTTTGATGATAAGGGCAGTACCTTCTTCGTTCCAGTCAACAATGTCAGGGAATTTTTGATCGTCAAGCATATCGTAAGTCTTTTTGATGAAAGAAGAGATAAGGTCGTTTGGGCGAACTTTGAGCTTAGCTTTTTCAAGAAGGGCAGTAGTCATTTTGGATTGAATGAACTTTTTCGGAAATTTCTTGAATAAATATTAATGAATTGTAAATTTTTTAGCTTATTTAAAACGACATATAAGTTGGACCAACCAGAAGTTAGCAGGCCAAAAATGTTAAAAACCCAAAATATAACTTTTCATGCGTCAAATTACAGTTCAAATATCGGATGTAATTAATTTTGCTTTTCTGTATTTCAGAAAAAATCGAAGTTTCCGGGACTTTAGATTCTTGGATTTTCTCGAATATTGCTTGCCGTCTGTCTGTCAAAATATTTTCCAATTAGAAAATAGTCAACTCGTAAAAATAGAGCAAGTCCTCAATGTAAGCTTGTGAGTATAAATTTTCAAATTCAAGGGTTGGTTGCATTACCAATAAAGAGGTAAAGTAAATGAAAAGGAATTTAGAGAGAGAAAATCGGTTCTCAGTAATGTAAATCCAGAAGATTCATTTTCTCATCTGATTCAGTCTGATGTATTTACTCAAAATAGTTTACGTTTCTCCTTATATGTCAGTTATGTCAAAGGAGGGTCTTTTGATTGATAGATTCGGCCAAAATTCTGTTGTGAAGGTGATTCGAAGTTGACCTAAAAATTTTTTGTCCTGAAATTAAAAATAATTATGAAATGATTTCAAGTTTACAAATCCTGAATCTTGAAGATATGCAAAGGTAAGAACAAGCAATCCGAGAGATTTCAGTATTGTGTGCCTATCATAAACTTAAATTAAAGCAAAATCATTAAAGCAAGATTAATTTTTATCAAGAAGTTCGCTTTAAATCGATTTAAAATTAACTTCTAGAACATACCTATCTCTCAAAGTTTTTAACCGTCTATGAGAGATTATTGAAATTTCTTTTCTAGAGAATATGTGGACATTTCTGTTCTGACCGTTAAAGCCGCTATCTCTGTTTTGAGAAGAGAGAGAGAGAGGGAGAAAACAGGGTGTCAGCAGAACACAGGTTAAAAGACGAATTGGCCATTTTAAGGTTGGTTTTGTTTTAGATTTATCTGTTTGGGAAATATTTGTCTTATTTTGAAGAAATGAAATGATTTATGGGGTGAACGAGAAAAATCTGCCCGAAGAAAAATCAAAGGGGATGATTGAGCAAATTAGTCTGGCTCAAAAGTCTGATTTTTTTGCAACAAGCTCCTTATCTTAGACCAAGTTTTTTGAAAGCTCCAAAGATGATTTCTTTTTAAAATACCTGCCGCGCTAGATAAAATTATGTCTTTGGTCAAAAGGTCAAAAATATTAAACCAAGTTTTCATAGTAACCTGGATAAGAATTAAACACTGGGAAAAATTCAAAATTGCTATTTTTGAATCATCTGACTGGCATTAGCTTCTCATGTTCATTTTGGAGACAAAAGATGCCAAAGAAGAGATTCAAAGTAAGGTCAGATATTGAAAAAAAATTTTTGAAAATTGGGACAAAAATATTGTTACAAAGTCAGATACGTGCTAAAAATGTCTGGGATAAAATTCATCCAAATTTTGCTTTATCTTAGCCGAAGAACTCAATTATAACAAAATCTGAGAGTTCTTGGATTTGATCGAGTTCTGATTATTCCATAAGACAAAAACATAAGAAAAATATTTTAAACTTCTTTCTCATTGCTTTTTCTTGTTCAAAAGGAAACAAAGCGTTTTGATTTTGAAACTGTTCGAAATGCCCTCCTCCTTGGTCGTCTTGAATTAAATCAATGGATTAATCTAGCATTATGATTTGGGACATATTTTCAAAATTATAATTCTAATAAAATTTTTAGATTTAGATCCTTTGAAATTTATATTAGGATTTTTGTATCTAGTTTTGATTTATATGCAACTTGATTTAAAGATCTTTTTCAACCCTTTCGAGGATTTCACTTCAAGTTTTTATTGTGAGTACTTATCAGCTGACCTGGATTGAAACGTTTTCTATTTTTTTCGCTTTTCTTTCGTGCAAAGACTTTGTTTGCATCTTGCACAACAATCAAGTATTTTTTCCAGCCTCGCAATAGAAAATTGCATATTATGAGTTCCAAAAAGTGCAGAATCGAGATGTGGAGAAAAATTTTTTTTTGCGATTTTTCTTCAGTTTGATTTTTTTTCATTTCGAGATTTTTGTCTTGGTAAAACTTATTTTCTCCAAAAAAGATTTTTTTTCAAAAGAATTTCAGGAAGTTTTTTTTTTCTAAGTCCAGAAATGAAGGAGAGATTTTGGTTGATTCAGTTTCCAAAAAAAGGAGACAAAATCGAAAACTTTTATTTCAAAACATTTTTGAGAATTTTGTTTTTCATTTTTTTGGAGAAATTTCCCATAAAAATGTTTGGTGATCGAAGTCTTTTCATTCTTTGTGAGATTTCTTTACAAAATAATTTTTCTGTTCGATCGCGTGCTTTTATGGCTCAATATTTTGGAGTGATTGAATTGGAATGAAAAATATTCAAATTTCATGGACTTTCTCTGTTTGGCTTTTTGAGTACATCGGATTTTTTTTGAGAAAAAAAAACATCAAACAGCATCTGAAACTCTGGAAAAAATATTGATAACCCTATCTCAAAAAATTGCTTTGACAACTTTATTTAACTGAGAAAAAATTCTGCCAAGTGCTTTTAATCTCCAAAAAAAAACACTGAAGGCAAAAATTTCACAAGAAAAGAGCAAATTTTTCAGAAGTGAACTTGAAAGAGAAGGTTTGCTTTAAATTTAAAGAGAATTCACTCTAATTTGACCATTATCTTTGGATCAAGTTCTAAGCCTACATTTTTTCTTCCTTGAAATTTTATTTAAAAAAACCCTTAAAAACAATTAAAAAAATTGATTTATGAAAAGATTTTAATCAAAACATTTCCATGTTGAATGAAATCTTGATTAGTTTGATTTTACAATTTTTTTTTAATGAGTCAACTAAGAGTTTTTAATTGGAAATAGAGGTAAGATACTTTCATTTTTTAAATCCCAAATTATCAGAAGACATCATCCGAATTAATTTATCAAAGAAAAATGTAAAGAAAAGGGGCAAAAGAAGCGTCTGAAGCCTCTCTCAACCTTCTGTTTTCCTCACAAGATCAGAAGAGATTAAAAGAAATCTATTTTTTTGTTTTAAACGAACAACCTGCGTTTATTTTTTCTCTTCTGTGGAAAATTTTTATAATTATGCAGAAAGAGAACCTTCGGTAAACAGAAAGATTTTAGGTTTAAATGATTGTTAAAGTGAAGATAAAAACAAGTATTTTAAAAACAAATTTCATCATCGTCATTTTACTTTAATAAAGAGAATATTGGTGGTGGTCATGGTTTTTCAAAATTTCATTTGGTTAGCTAAGGATTCTCTAGAGGCAGGCACGTTTCTCGTTTTGGAGGAATTAAACAAGTTTGCAGAAATTAATAATGCAGATTATAATGCACAGGGAAGCGATATTTAAACGATTGCGGTATTATTTTATTAATTTACACATCAAATTAAATAAAAGACTCATTGACTCAAAGATAAAATGGATCAGCAAACAGCTCAGCTACCCTTTGATAACTTGGAGCAATTAGCAGAAGTTCTCACTGTAACTTTTACAGGAGACACCAATACTGTCAAGCAAGCGTCAGATCTCCTTGATCAGATGGCTGCCGTTGATTACTTGAGATTCGCAAGAAATCTCTTTGAAATCATTAATATACAAAATGCTCAAGGTAATGCTAAAGTGTCGCCAACTTGTTGTTTAAAGAGCTTTATAGACCAACAGATGAAAATAAAAAACTCTGCGATCATCGCTTTGACAAGAATAACACTAGCTATGGCCAAAGCCAATACAGTGAGTGCTGAAATGAGAAACTTTGCTATAAAGGGCGTGATAGAGTCCTTGTATTCAGACTTTGTGACACTCCCCATGAAGGTGAATTTGCAATACTTTTTGCTTTTGCTTTACACTATGGATGTCGGTAAGAATTATGGTGTGGATTTGAATTAAAAGGCGATGTAGGGTCACAAATGATCAACGAAGGATTGATTTTGGTAAAGGAGAAATTGAAATCAAAGAATCTATCAGAATATCCCCCGACATTCTTGGTGTTACAGAGCATCATCAACACGAGCACAGTGCCTCAAGAGAGCATCGCCAATTGGTTCCAAGAATTGAGTGACAGCATGATTGAAATCGGAGGAGGATTAACTCAGGGAATAATGGAAGAAGCTAAGGGCGTGGTAGAAGAAACAGACATCCAAAAGCAAGAACAAAAATTAATCGGGGTTTACACCGGGTACTGATTCTTGTGTTTCTTGTGAGATTTCTAATCATTTCTTCATCTAGGTTGAAAGTTCTTAAGTTGTGGTTGGTGACTTTACATGAGTTTATCAAGGTTTTGGGAAGTACTGATACTGAGAAAAAGCACAATGCTAGTCACTTGAAGGTGGTTGCTGGTAACGAGCGCCTTGCAATTGTCATGTCAACAATCTTGATGATCCAATTTGAAGTTCCCACTCAGGTGAAAGAATGCTTCATTTCTACATCAGGAAAGGAAGAAGCAGATAGTCTTATCAACACTGTGAAAAGCAGCGTCATAAAAAGTTTCAACAAGATTCTTGACTCACTTGGTGCCATTCTTCAAGTTTCGAGTGTTGAGGAGAATCATTTCTTCAAGTCTGCTCACACCTATTTGATTGGAGCTGCTCTCCATTCTATCCTTGTGTTTTGTACAACACCAGAGGTCAATTTAGAAGAAATTTCAAAGAATAAAGATACATATGAGTTGCTGCTTGATCTATTCAATTTCATGAATAGGATGGTTGCATTCCCGAGTGTCCTTCACCTTATTGGAAGACTCTCTACCAAGTATTAGACCAGTGTATTATCATTGAAAAGTAAATTTTTAGTTTGGCTATTGACGTTTGCTTGCCATTGATGAGACCTGATCGTTCAGAACTCAACAATTTCAGAGACAATCCCGAACAATTTGTGACTTTATCAAATGATATTACCGGCAAAAAGACTTCAGCAATACTGAAAGTCCAAGCAGCAAAGTTTTTGGCAAGATTAGCTCTTAGTGCTGATGGTTGTTTGAGTTTCCTCATGAAGTTCATTCTTGCTTTGCTTGAATACTCTATGTTGTCAAACAAGCCCGAAGATTTGCCTAACTTCAAGGATTTAAGTGAGCACCGTGAAGCAGTCATCATTGTCCGAACCGATCCCGCAATTCGTGTCGAAACTCTTCTTTTAACTCTTTCAGCTCTCCACAACGAAATTCTCGCCAGGCCCAAAGATATCTTGCCGATGGTTGGAGAGCTTTTCAAAGTTTGCCAACAATTTTTCTTGGGCCCAGACTCTAATAATTTGATAAAATCAAGAGTTTGTTTGATGTTCCCATATTATGCAGGCAACGTTTTTGGCGAAGAGAGAGCTGAGATATATAAAGACTACCTCAAGTTTATTTTGCAATGCCTGACTTTGGAAGGTGAAGAAAATGCAGCTCTTGCAGAGCAAGCAAGCAATGCCTTATACACAATGTTTGAAAGACAGAAGACAGCAGCTTCTCTGACTCCTTATGTTTCAGACATCATCAAGGCTTTGGCAACAATGTTGGAAGGAACCGAAAAGCTAAAAATCTTTGATACTGTGTATGAGATTGTGACAGACTATGAATTCCAAATGTTGGAAGACCCAAGCGCTTTCTTGGAGATGCTCAAGGCACTTGTCGAGAGAGGCCATAAAGAATTCCAAATTTTGCAAAAGGATCCTGACCGCAGGAAATTGACTTTGAATAAGATTTGGAACATCATCAGAGGAATCGCTGACAAGGAGGAATATATTCTGACATTACAAGAAGATATTGAAGCAATTATCGATCCTTTGCTCAGCCATTTCGAGCAAAGCAGGGAGATTGGTTTTGATGAAGACATCTTGAACTATATCGCCTCCGCCACTGCTTGCAAAGGAGCAGTTTCACAAGCTACCTGGAAAGTCTTTTCCAGCTTCCCCAAAGTGTTTGCTGAGTATGGATTCATGCTTGCAACACTTTTCCCTGCATTGAACCAAATTATCGTCCACGGGGACAAAACCATTAACTCTGATCCTCAATCAATTCAAATTCTGATAGAAATGGGAGTGGCAGCTTTGAACCCCAAATGCAAGCAAGCTGATGATGCTAATGTGGCTGAAGGTGCTTTATTACTGCAATTAATTCTTCAATATTTGGACCCCATTACAAGTGAACAAATGGAATTGATGCTTACTAGTACTTATGAGAAATTGGTGTCCAAGACAGATAGTCATGACTACTTAAAAGCAAGGTAAGAAGAATAGGTTTGATTAAATTTAATGATTTAAAAAAAGACTTGGAGGAGTGTTTTTGTGTGCTTTCTTGAAGAATTTCCCAGTTGCACAAGAAGTTTTGTTAAAGATAAATGCGATGACACCAATAATGAATTTATTCCTCAAAAATGCTCTCATATTCGAAGAAACACCTTATGATAGAAAGGTACTGGGATGGGCTTTTGAGTCTCAAAACTTAAGTGTTTTTAGTTGTTGAACATTGGATTGAGTAGCATTTTGTTACATCAGGATATCTGTCCAGAAATTACATTCCGTTTCTCAGAGATGTTTGATATAATAATTTCGTTGTTGAGATATACCGAATATATGGACAGATTCGAGTCACAGACAAATGAGCTTCTGGATGAAAGTGATGATAGTGACTTGGAAGAAGAAACAATCAAAGCAAACAAAAATATTCTCAAAGCCTTTTTGGAGAATAAGAAAAAGTTGGGTGAGGAACTTGAGGAGCCCGGCGATGATATCCATAATAAGGATGAAGATGATTCTAACGACGAAGATGGAGGCGGTCATTATGTTCCTGGAAGAGTAAGATACATTTGAGATTATCGAAATGAATCTTAATGAATTTAGGGCGAAGCCAATCATACTGTGAAGGCTATGGCAACAGCACTGAAAAAACAAGATGAATTTGAATTCTTTAAAAAGGGTGTTTCTGCAATGAGAGATAATAGAATCGAAGTTTTAAAGGAATTGGTTGAAAGTCTTCCTGACAAAAAGAAACATTTCTTAAATGACGTCTTAATGAGTCAAAGAATCGAGTTAAAGAACACTGGAAGACTCGAAGCTAGAAAAATTGTCAAATCCACCGGAAGAAAGATCGCCAATGTGCAATTCACAAACGGTGAATTCAAACAAAATAAATGAAGAAAGAATGATCGTTGTTGTTGTTATTATTGTTTATAAATTTATTGTTGTTGCCTCACTCACTATGATAACAAAAGTTGTTGTATAAATACATACCTACCTACCTAGTACCTGCCTATAAAATTAACTCGTCATATTCTAATTCGAACTTTGAAAACAAATTTTCGCGAAAGCCAAATTTATTGATTCATTAGAGAGATAGATAATTTATTTTCTATTTCTGAAACAAACAAGTTTTATTTCCAACAATCAGCATCGTCAATGTTTAAGGTTTCCCGTTCATCTCTATTCAAATCCAGTCACATTTACAAGCCCCAATACCATTTTTCTTCAAATCCCAACAAAATTCCAATTCCTCAACCAAAATCGAAATTGAAATTGAAATCTATTTTTCGAGGCCTCACAAAAGGGCTTGCTACAATTGCAGTCTCGTATCTAATATATGAGTACAATCCATACATGACCAAGATCTTTTTATCATATGACCCAAATCAGTTCAATAATAATCTGATTTACAATCTTGAGTCTCTCAAAGATAAACATTTCAATCCATGCTGGCTCTGTCCCACAGCTTTCCTTCAGTCTGTAATCAATACTGTGTCGCATCCCAAGCCAGTTCGATATAATCGAGAGCCTTTAGTGCTTCCAGATGGTGGACAGATAACTCTTGATTGGGCTCTTCCAGCAAAGAAAATTGAATATAAAAATACTCGTTATGATGATAGATATTTTCCATATGAGCCATCGAAAGATAACAAGATTTTATTGATTATGCATGGGTTAACAGGAGGTTCAGAATGCAATTATATTCACACATTAGTCGATACCGCAAGAAAACAAGGGTATAGAGTTGCAGTTTTAAATCAAAGAGGAGTCAATCAAAATTTGACGACTCCCTTGACTTTTCATGGAGGACGCCTCGATGATGTGGAATTCGCGATAAATCATCTCAAGAAAAATTATCCTAATGCTCCTCTAGTCGCAGTCGGAACTTCAATCGGTGCAAATATGCTAATACGATATCTTGGTGAGACATCAAATTCAAGGAGTACTTTGAAGGCTGGAGTGGCGCTAGGCGCGCCTTTTGACCTTGAAGATACATTGAATAGTATTGAGAATACGGTTTATGAGGAATTTTTTGCAAAGACGTATATTGAGAAAAATTTCTTGCCAAATTATGAGCTATTCCAGACTTTGAAAGATACACATGGGATATCAGTTGAGGATGTATTGCAAGCAAAAAATATCAGAGATTTTCATAGGGAATTTACGATAAAGATCCATAACCACAAAGATTTAGAGGATTATTTTTCAACTTTCAAAATTTTGGATTCTCACATAAAAAACATCGATATTCCCTTGTTGATCTTGCACGCAAAGGATGATCCAATTTCTACATATCGATCGATTCCTGTTGATACCTTGAAAAGAAATCCCAATATTATCTTTGCTGAAACTAGAAGAGGCGGTCATGTCTGCTGGTTCACAGGCTTATGGCCTAAGAGAGTAAGTTTCCTTCTCTTGAGAAATGAATTTTTGTAATTTTTTTAGTGGTATGATACGCCAACAGTGGAATTTACAGAAAAAGTGCTTGAATTAAAAGGAATCGGAGCATCAAAGAATACCTCTTCGACGATATCATCCATGTCAATTTAGTTTGATAACATTTAAATGTAAATAATGGGATGATTTAATGTTACTAAGAGTGAAAAAAAATGTATGATTGAAATGTTAAGTAGGTATGCAAATTTTCGATTCAAAAAAAATTGTCTTTCAACAATCGCAGACAAGAAAAATCCAACTTATTTTGGTTTCTAGATTTCAAACACGAGTTTTTGCGGGACTATTCGTAAACAGCCCCTTGATAAATCCTATGAATTCAATTAAACTTTTATTATAACATAATAAACTTACTCCCTTGGAATGCAAGCTACTGACAACCTCTATGACCTCCAAAAACTTACTGACTTCCGTCATGACATGCACATGCATCCAGAACTCGCCTTCCAAGAAACCCGTACCTCTGCCAAAATTGCTGAATATCTTTTGAACCTTGGAGTTCCAAAAGAAAACATGAGAAAAGTCGCTATCACAGGTCTTGTTGTGGACATTGAAGGCACCGCACCACCAAGTGGGAAGCCTCTTTGTATCGCTTTGCGTGCTGACATGGATGGTTTGCCAATAAAGGAAGAGAATCCTTCAGTTTCATATAAATCTGTGACAGAAGCTGCTCATATGTGTGGTCATGATATGCATGTGACTTGTCTTTTGGGAGGTGCATCCAAGATCCTTGAAAAGCAACATTTGATTCCAAGCGACAAGAAAGTGAGACTTTTATTCCAACCCGCAGAAGAAACAACAGGTGGAGCTCTTCCAATGATTAAGGAAGGAGCCATGGAAGGAGTTGATGAAGTTTATGGTTTTCACAATGAGCCCTGGGACAAGCCTGGAAAGATTTATGTGATGCCAGGATATGTCATGGCCCGCTGTACAACCCTTGATATTTCCATAATCGGAAAAGGAGGACACGCTACTTTAGTAGATACCGATCTTGTGAATGATCCTCTTGAACCTGCTATGCAAATTAAGATGGCAATGAAGAAATTGGTGAAGGAGTATAAGGAAAAGGGTGAGAAGTTTGTCTTATGTGTGCAATATATAAAGACAGGAAATGTTCGTAATGTGATATCAGAAACATGTGAAATGAAGGGAATTTTGAGAACCTATAATGAAGATTTTTGTGTTGAAATTCAAGAGAGATTAAAGAGTATGATTGCTGAAATTTGCAGAGAGTATAATTGTAGAGTCGATTTGGATTTCAAGTCTTCGTACCCTGCAGTTTTTAACAGTGAGAAGGAGACTGAACACGTAGTGAGAGCTGCAAGAAGAGTCTTTGGAGAAGAGAATATCTCTCAAGGAAAGTTACCATTGTTTGGTGGTGAAGATTTTGCTTATTTCTCAAGAGAAAAGCCCGGAGCTTTCTTCTTTTTGGCTTCTGCAAGAAATGAAGGTGATGTTTTACACAGTAACAACTTTGATGCTAATGATGAATTAATCCCACTTGCTAGTGAGATGTGGCTTCGTTTAATCGAGGATAGGTTTGATCTTAATTTATAACTTCGTCGTGATAAAAATATGGAAAAAATTTTTCTCAGATCTTCTTCGTAAACATTTTACTTATTTCTGAAGAGAACTTTTTGCCAAAACTCAAAATTGAACCATCTCAAGAAATTTTTTCTTAATGTTCCGAGAGAATTCGGAACTTGAATTTGCACAATATGTTCATAAGATATCTTGGTGAACAACATCGAGAATACAGTTTATGAAGCTTTGAGAAGTTCCAGACTTTTTGAAAGAAACACATGGGAGATCAAGAGAAGAGGGACTGCAAGCGAAGAATACCAAAGATCTTCAGAAGAAGTGTACTCTCAAAATCCAGAATCCAGAATAACAAAGTGTGGCGGAACATTTTTAAACTTTTAAATTCAGATTCTCATGATGCCTTACATCCAAGGGATTATCCAATTTCAATGAAAGGAAGATGATGGTTGGATGTTCCAAGAGTTCTTAAAGTATGATCTAATGCAGCATTCATCTTGAAGAAGTCTGCCAACTTTAATTCAGAAAGATTTCTAAATTTTTTGTTTATAACCTGCAGTGTTCAATGGTAAGAAGGAGATTGAAAATGTGGTGAGAGTTGCAAGAAGAGCCTTTGGAGAAGAGAATATCTCTCAAGAGCAGTCGGCATTATTTGCAGGTGAAGACTTTTCTTCTTTCTCAAGAGGGAGACCTGCAGCTTTCTTCTTTGGCTTCTTCAAAATGATGTCTTGCACAGTAATAACTTTGATGCCAATGATGACTTGATCCCCTTGGGAAGTGAAACGTGGCTTCGTTTAATCGAAGATAGGTTCAGTCTTAACTTCTAATGTGAAAAAAATGAGAACAAATATTTTTGTTATTTTTTTTTACATTCATAAATTTTAATGAGTCTTCAAAAAATTATTTTATTATTGTCATAAAAATTAAAAAAAAGTGGACACAACCTTTTAAATTTGATGAGAAAAAGGAAGAAGAAAACCATCTTGGATACTTTTAACCTCAAGCCACAGGCATTCCTTGAAAAGAGTCGATGAACCTGTTGAAACTCTGAGGTTCTCCAGTATCTGTACATCTCTGAGGAAATATATATAAAAAATAAAATCTCGATAAAAAAGCGAAAAAAACAATCTTAAAGTTCCAAATAAGTTCCAGCTATTATAATCAACCAACCTTTCATGAAAAAACGAAAGCGCAAAAGAAGTCAAGATCAACCAGGATTGCTTGCAACCCAAAACGAGTCTGAACGACTATGATGAATTCATAATTTGCTCTCAAAGGTCAAGCAATGTACTTTTGAGAGTATATCAAGCAGGGAGAGATCTTAAGAAGTGGAAATAAAATTTGACAACAGATGGAGATAATCCCTGAAACATGAAAGGCGAACCCAGCACCGAATTTTATATCAACTCAGAAGGCGGGGGCTTTCGCATGGAGGTCTTGTAATTTTCCATTTTTACAGGCATTTCGATTTATCAGAAAAATGGAGATTTTGAAAAAGAAACTCAGTTTGAAGTGCCCAAAGAACAGCTTTTAAACCTCATGAAGAGCTTTTGTGGAGGATTCACTAAAATTTTGATTTCGTAATGACATTTATAAAGTTGGCTTTGTGTGTTTGTTGTTGCATATTTTCCCAAACTTGAAAGCCACGCCAGACCATCAAGGACCTCCAGGGTCTGGTAATCTGTCTCTTAGGGGGAAAAGAATTTAGGTGAGATAAGATGAGGTGATGTATTAGATATTGATGACGATTTTATTATTATTAGGCCAGCCTGTAGATTTTGAATAAAAAAGATGATTTTAAAGAGATAAGAAAGAGTCTAAGAACATATTGAATGAAGTGTCACTAAGGAGATATCTTAACATTTCTTAGAATGATGATTCTGGCCCAGCTAAATAAATTCCGACGAAGCTGAAGATATCATTATTCACATAACAAGAAATTGAGAGAAAATCGAAAGTTTTCGGAGTTTAAATGTCTTTTATGAAGGATTTTCTTGAAGAGAGGGGAGCGAGAAGAAAGAAGCTTTTTGAAGTTTGAATAATAGGATTTGGCAAATTAATTTTTAAAATAGAATTTTAAAGACGCGCTTTATTGAACTTGTGTCTTTGTTTTAATTGGCTGGTAAAATTCAAGATAGAGAGGAAGAAATCTTCTTTCATTGAAAACTACTTCAGAGGATATCAAGAGAAAAAGAAGGAAAAATGGAAAATGTAATTTTTAGAGAGATGAGATGATTCTATCAAAAGTAAAACACACTGATTTGATTTGATATTAGAAATATGATTAAGATATATAGACAATTTATTGATATTACTGTATAAATATAAGGATGATGTAAATGTAAAATTCGATCTCCAAGATTATTATACTATCGATTCATTAATACATTCCGGGCATATGAGGGGTGAAGATTATTTCAATCAAAATTTGTCCAGCTTGTTTATGTCCTTTCATCAGTGGGATCCATTGAGTCACCTTTCCTGATCTAACAATTGGAGATAACAGAATCTTTGCCTTTCCCAAGTTGCCTCCAAAGAATTTATCCTTGTTCTTGAGCTTAATTTTAGCATAATCATGATCTTTGGTTCTCAGTGTTACTGCTGTTCCTGTCCATACAGGATGAAGGCCATTTGACTTGGCTGCAGGGGTCTTTACGCTACTCCAGCCAATTTTAAACTTGCAATAAGGATCTATTCTATCTGTAGTCTTGAAATTTTGGTTAAATCTGTATTCAAGCGGTCTGAAGGTAATGGTTCCGACCTTTGATTTTGGCGGAGCATGAGTATTGTCTTGATAAGAAGATTGTGTTTGTATACTTTGGCGGCCTCCAAATTGAGAATTAGTGGGTAGTCTGTTGGCTTTGAGAGAGGACTGGGTCAGAGGTCTGGATTGAGATGAGATTGGTCGGGATTGACTGGAAATCGGTCTGAGTTGTTGGGATTGAGTCGAGTTCATGAAGGATTTAGAGTTTTTGTTAGCTAAAAATAAAGAAGTAGTTTATTTATTAATAGCAAAAGAGATGATATATATTAGAGAAGGGTTTCTAGAAGGAATAATAATTTATAGAGCAACGGAAAATTTAGAAAAGTATGGTCTGGAACCTTCGAAAAGCCAATTAGTTAAGATTATGTAGGGTTCTAACAGAAATTCCAAATGATATTTGGAGCCTTGACCAAATTTAGACCGTGAAATCATTGAGGGATACCCAACCTTGTCTTTCAGAAACTGTTTTCTGGAGTTATGGTAAAGAGAGGGTCTGGAGTGTATTTTTTGAGTCTTGTTATTCAGAAAAATGTGAGGTTTGAGTAAAGGAAAGGACTGGAAAAGAAGAGATTACAATTGGGAAGAGAGCTTTGAAGTTAAAATTAGATTTTTGGATCTACAAAAAGGTTTGATTAAAGTTTTAGTCAGAATATTTTCAGGCATTAAAGTGAGGAATAACTGATTTTTTCCGAGAAGAAGATTGATCAATCGCAATCTCCTATCAGGAAATCCATGGAATATTCAAGAAAATAAGCATTAAAAATGTAATTTTACATTCTTCTTTTGAAATATAGGGAAAGAGATCTGGATGCGAGAAAAAACTTGTTTAATATTGGCTTAACTTATTAGAGGGATCTTGCCTGTTTCTAATAGATAAAATATGTCAGTTTTGATGAGTTGAAGGAACATTTTGAAGTGTCCATGGTGGCGAGATTGACTCGTCTGGTGAAATTTCACAAAATCTTGCCGAGATATTTGACAGAGGGCTCGAAATTTTTTTGGAATCTTTTGCGAAAGAAGAAACTTTTTTTTGCTTGGAAAGGTCATAAATGTAATTTTGAGTGAATTTCGTATTCTGAATGAAGTGTAGTCAAAAATATTTCTGAGTGGTTAGAAAGACAACTTTTCTCATTGATTAGATTTTTATGATTTTTCTACGTTACAAAGGTTTATTAGATCAACGAGAACTTGTGCAAATTTAAAAAAGGATTCTTTGATAAAAGCTCGAATTACACTTTGTTCACAAAATATAGAGACCTTGATTGTTTTAGAGAGAAAGGAATTATATCAAAATTGTCAATTTACAGGACATTAAGATAAAGGATAAGGAGTTTAATCAATTTAGTAAATTACTATAAAAAAGGGAGAGAAAAATAAAACTCATTTTATTTTACATAAATTTGACTTTTTATTCCTCTAATTTAAACAGTAACATGAGGAGTGAAATACATCTCGACAAGGATTTCGCCAGTAGTAATGCCCTTCTTTGCCACAGGAATCCATTGAGTAACTTTACCTCGTTGAATGACTAGAGCGAGAGGAATTTGCGCGACTCCCAATCTATTATCAAGTCTCAACTTATCACTATCCTTCACCTTAAGCTTAGCAAATTGTTGGTCCTTGACTTTAATAGTAATAGCGTCGCCACTCCAAATAGGATGAGTGCCTTGAGATTTAGCAACTGAACTCTTTCCACTTCTCCAGCCAATCTTGAATTTGCAGTAAGGATCCATCTTGCCAATGATGTCGTTGTCGTGATAGAATTTTCCTTCAATGGGTCTGAAAGTAATGGTACCAAGTGGAGCGAATTTTTGTTTCAATTCTTGAGTTAATCCACCACGAGGAGGATGAGTGATGGGTCCACCAGTAATAGTGGTGGTTTTGATAGTTTCAGTAACAGTCACAGGTTGATTGCTGCTGTACATTATTGTTGGTGAAAATTGAATATTTTAGAAGGAAAGTTTGTTTTGATTGTTTTTGATTATAAAATTTCTGAAAAGAAGGAATATTTATAGCGCAGATTTGAAAACTTCTGGAAAGAATTTTGGAAAATCTAGAAGACGAAGGAATGAGTTTAAATGTGAGTGTTTTTGGAATTTTGGTGAGAGATACAGAAGTAATTTAGCTCAATTTTTCGAAAAGAAAAAATTAATTAAACCTGATATTTTGTTAATTTTATCCTTTTTTGTAAGAAGGAGAATGTATGCCTTGTATGGTAGCCTTGAAGTCTGAAATAGAGAAATGAAAAGCGAGTCGAGGTAAGATCTTTCAAAGAAAACTAAGAATGAGAAGAGGCTGGAAGATTTAGGAAATTTTTTTTTTAAAAACAGAAAAAATGAAAAAAATAGTTGTGTTTCTTTAGTGATGTTTAAGGGGCTTGATGAGAAGTTTTCAAAGATTTTTTGAGAATAAAGAATATGAACTGGGAGAAAGAATTGTATGGAAAGGAGAAATTGACAAAAGAATTTTTGGACTTATTTCTGGCCTTTTTCGCGTCTTTGGAAAGCTTCGCCTTCAGTTCAGATTTCGAAGAATAGTCCCTCAATCATTACTTCTGACAAAGATGAAGGCTAGAAGAATTAAGCTGAAATGGCTTTTAGGAAACAATAGAATGAGTGGAGTTGAGCTTCAATCAATTTCCAATTGAAATTAAACTTTTCAAATACAAACTCTCAGCAAATGATTTGAGAGCTCATTAAATTTTTCTCAGGGAAAAGCAATAAATTATCAATCATTCCAGCAGTCATTATTCAATCCATTGTTGTAGAAATGGAATTTTCAAGAGAAAAAATTTCATTCGGTTTTTTCACTGAAGTTGGCAGACTTTTTTCTTTTGACATGCTTGTCATGAGAGAATTTCGAAAATTTCTTTCAATTAAACAAATTTACAAATATTTAGATGAGGAATTTCACAAAGGAGAAAGTTGATAGCACAAAAATAATCAAGGGAGATGAGATAAAATTTTCGCAACTGTAATTTAATGAATTTTATAAGAAATATTAAATTTTTAATAGAGCCCTTGTCTTCTGCCCAAAACCAAAGTCATTCAAGGCTTTGAGACGTTGTGTTCAAGTTTTGAGTCTAAAATTCACATTTTCTCATCTTTTAGATTGCTTCATAGACTTTTCTCTCGTGATCTCATGCATTAGCTTTCGATATCTCTTTTCTCTAAAAAGCGAATCCCAAAACAATCACCCAAAAATATTCGAGGATGGTATGGCTAATTGTTGAAAAAAAAAATCCCTTGAGGATATTAGTAACTAATTGAGATTAAAATTAATTGAAGCTAAAAACAAGAAGCTTAAACTTTAATAACAGCATAGAGTATTTCCAAAGTGGAATTTCTTCAAATCTCCTTATGGACTCAAATCAGCGCTCAATTCACCCAAATTCCAAATCTGACAAGAAATCTCCCAAGAAAATCCGTCATCCCTCTCTCGCTAGACCTTCCAATCTTGAAACAAATCAAGTCGAAAATCTCGTTACAAATTTACCAGGTAAGCCTACATTGCAGTCTCCCCTGTTGATTCTTTTGAAGCTAATGATGATTCTCAAATCCCTTCGTTGAAATTAGACTCGCCTGCAGAGCATTGTACGCTAAAGCTTGAAGTTCCAAATAGCAAAGAGGCGACAGCATTGAATTATCTTCGTGATCTTGAAGAAGAGGATGATTCGGATATCATGATGAATAACAAGTATAAAGAAGATATCCCTGAAGAAAATGACTCCAACAATTCTTTTCGTCTTTCTCGTAAGTGCTATTACTTGATAAACCTTGCTTTTTCTTTTTTCTATTGATGAAAATCTTTGATTTTAACCTTGATTGTTAGCTTTTATGGGGCCAATACGTAAAAGTGTTCATAGAAAGAGCCTCGAAGGAGGACAAGAAGATCAGAGAAGTGCTTTGATAAAAGTGAATAAAACAATACAAATGAAAAGAGGGGTTACAGGTCAAACCAAGACTCGTCAGAGTAGACTAAGGACTGATCCGAACGAAGAGTATTCAAGACTGCAAAAGAGCAATAATTTGACATTGATTGATGAGAATACGAAGCGGAGTAGCACAAAAAGCGGGGGAGGGCCAGTCGTGAATCAAGTGAAAATGATATTTCCAGCACATTTAGCAAAAAGTGAAGAACCTCGTCCTGCAAAAATAATGCAAGAATTGAAAGGGAATAAGAATATCAAATCAATAAAAGATATTAAGGCCTTGTTTGCAGAAAGTGCCAATAATGCTTTACTCGCACAACTAGGATATCGAAAAGCTCTCAATATCCGTGCCAGACAAACATATAAAAAGACAAGCACCTTGGGTAAAGGACCTGACAATATCCTTTTAGTTGGAAGAAGCTATTCAGTCCCAAAATTTGCTCAACAACAGGCCCGCCAATCAGCTAATAGAACTCCTGATTTACAAAGAGGATCAATTGATTTAAGGAAAGACTCACAACAACAACAATTGCCTTCATTAGTCGGACCAGTTGAAGAGGATGATAACAAGATTTTTACAAAGTATATAACTGAAGAAAAGATGAAGTTAGGAGAGCATTATGGAAACGGGAATAAGATATATTTACAGGCATTGTTAAAAGAAGGAGAAAGGAGTAGTTTTAAGAAGAAACAGCTTCATTTGAAAGATAGTGTGAGCTCTGTTGAAGAAGGCGTTAGCAGCGTCGCATTAGATGGATTTGAGAAATCAAATTATACTGGTAATTATAGTGTTGCTGCTGAAGCAAAGCCTCAGAGTAAAATATAAAGAGTTTGAGTTGAGAATTAATTTAAAAAGGAGAGTTGAAAAAAGTGAATGAGATCCAAGTTGGATTTTGGTTCAAGGCAAAAAAGAATTTAATAAACCCGTTTTATCGAATTGAAGAAGGAAAAAATGAGCCAAATGACGAGAATAAAGTTGCTATCAAAGATTTATTGGGAGAGAATATCCTGAAGATTGGAAAAGTTCCTGGCTCTTACCAATTAAAGGTAATTGAGAAGGATTTTTCTTTAAATAATAATTCTTCTAAAGAGTATAAAATCGATCGAAGCATCTCCAAAGAAAGAAGAAAGTATGAAGATGTCGCCAACTTTGATAAATAAAGGATCGAATAACCATAGCAATCCAAGAATGAGACTAATGAGTCGACAAAGTTATAGTTTTAAAGATCCTTTTCATCAGGGAGATTTTATCAATAATAATCCTGTATTCTCAAGTATTCTTTTCAAGAAAACATTTACCTAACAAATTTTTTCAGAGACGAGTACGAAAGGTTTCAAGATAAATATACCAAGTCAGAGTCATAGCCATAAAAAATCGTTTACTGGAGGAGAGTCGAATCTAAGTGCCAGAGAAGAGGTTAAAAAGCCTTTGGATTTATTGAAGTATCCAATAAGAGGAAGTGTAAATATTGCAAAAACTGCAAGATAAAATTTTCTGTTCTCAGAAACAATAGTTTGAATATCTACGAGAAAAATCTTTTCATACTGATTTTCTTTCTCTAAAATTGTATTTTAATAACCGATCATATTTGTATGAGTTTTCTATATACCGTAATACATTATGTAATGCTATCGTTTTAAAGACAAATCTTTCTGAAAAAATTATTTATCAGTACATTTTAAACTAGTAATAGATTTAGCTTCGGAATCACTATAATGAGGGCTTGAAGGGAAAATCTTCTTATAGGTTCCATATCGACTTCTTGACCTTATCACATTTTTGTTTGGACTTCTGCTCAAAATGAGACTGTGTATATTTGAAGTGCTGTCATCATTGAGATCTAATTGTCTTTGAGACTGAAGAGTCGTATCAATACGAAAAACTGAAGCAGAATTTGACTGTTCCTTGACTTTAACAAGGAGATTCTTCTCATCAAATTCTCCTTGAGATTTGAAAGAAATATCCTTAATCGTAATCGCTGATTTATCGATTTGAATCGCAGCTAGAGGATTATTTTCTTTTTCTTGAATCATCATAGGATGGACGTTTGTAGATTTGGATGTTTTATAATAAATTTTGAGTTTATAATAAATTTCTTTGATCATGATAATCGTCTTGACACAATTGTAAACAAAAATCAGGAGAGTCAAGGCGATATTGAAAGCAATAACGGCGCTTCCAAGTTTCTGTCGGACTTCAGGAGTATCATTTTCAGTTCCATCCAAAACTGCAAAAACAAGCAAGCAAATATTCACACAAAAAATAACAATTTCTGAAAGAATATATTCCAGCAATTCTAGTCTTTCAACGAAAGGTCTGAAAAGAATCATATATAAGATCATGAAGATCCCACCAAAAGTCATAAGAAGAGCTTGAGTGAGGGGATGTTCGAACAGATAAGCAATAATCAAAGCAAATAGGATAACTCGGAGCGTGAAGATTGGCATGAATGCTTGTTGAAGAAAAGAGTTTGACTTGAAGGTTTCATAGAGAACTTCATACTCTTCTTTTTTATGAGCAGTTTTTCGAACTTCAAATATGATGTGAAACGTTTTGAAGATCATACAAATTGTCGTAAAATTAGTGAAGAGGCACGTGACAAAGCTGAAGATATCGTATCCAAGGGCTTTTTTGGAGGTATTGAAATTCAAGGTCCGAAGTTCAAGAGAAGTGAAAAGGACCATTGAGCTATATAAGACAGTGAGAGAAGAAAACAAGAAGTTCCATTTAATGGTAATATGGATCTTTTTCTTGATTCTTTCAATAAAAACTGACTTGAACTTGATTTTACTCACAATGAACAAGAACAGGACAAAAACTCCAATTATTAAAAGGAACAAGAGTGATTCCCAGAAGTTCACGATAAAGCTGGAAGCTAGGCCATATTTCTCGAAGTTTTCCAGAAGAAGATGATCAGAAAATTTATTTTTTAGGTTTTCTCCAATGTCTGGTAAACTTTCAGTAAAGTAGAAATCAAAGGCTTGCTCATCGAGCAAATATTGAAGTTTTGGAGGATAATTAATCTTCATGTATTTGATGTATTCCAGCAATGTTAGCAAGGCAAAGAGATTGAATGATGTTGGGCTATTGTAGTCAAAAAGGCTGATAAGGCTGGTTAATACTGTGTTAAAAGGTTTCAAGATTGAATGCATGGTTTTAATGGCAAGTAAATTTTGTGTTTCTGATTGAGATTTGGGCGTATCATCAAGACAAAAGATTGACTCAACGATTTTATAAGGAGATGTGCAGGTCGAGTTACATTTTTTCTCTTCGGGTAAATAGTAATCAGCTGGATTGAGACAAGGAAAATCACAAAATTTAGCATTTCCTTGGATTCTTTTAGTCAATGGAGCATGACAAGAGCTCTGACATGTATGAGTCCAATGATAAAATTCAGTCGATGCACATCGAGGATTTAGCACACAGAAATCTGTTTGGAAGACTTGATAATGTCCAACACAATTTGCGTCACATCTGTTCTCGTCGATGTAATAATAATCTGCTGTATTTGCACAAGGATAATCACAAAACTTTTCCCCTCCTTGCACCCTTATGAGGTCAGGAGAGTTACAAGTGCTATTGCAAGTATTATCCCACAATAAGTACTCTGTACTCGCACAAGGGAAATCACAAAATTTCGCGCTTCCTTCTATTCTTGTCAGAAAAGGAGGAGGACATGTGCTGCTGCAAGTTTCGCCCCCACATCAAGAACTGATTTGAAGCTTGACAAGGAGTTTGGCATTTTCTCACTAAACCGTCGTAAGCTATGATATAAGGAGAAGGACAGCTTGAAACGCAACGGTTTTCCCAATCAAGAAAATGGCTATCATCACATAACGAGCATCCGGTTGGACTAGAATCAGAGCATATACTACATCCAGAAGTACAAGAGATGCATTGAGAGCCATCAAATCCGCCAGGAAAAGCACAAGAATAACATTCAGAATCTGAAGGGCCGTAGCAGCTTGAGCATTTTGATGAGCAGCTCAAGCATGTTCCTGGGTTTGAAGGGTCTTCATATTCACCGTTTAAACAAGGGTTTTGTCTTGTATAACTTTTACAAGATTCATTGACGATAACCTGGTCTGTAGCTGTTGTGGTGGTTGTATTGGAAAGGATAATTTTAATATTTCTAAAGGACTGTTCAGTGGTTGAAACGCCTGCATATCCACTGAAATTGAAGGTTAAAGTAGGATCTGTATGCGAAAGGGACCCAACTACACTTGCTTTATATTGAGCACAGCCGCAATCATTCTCATATGGAAGACTTGACTTGATGCAGATGTAAAACCATGGAAGAATAGGGCTGTCGTCAAGGTACCAAGTTACTCTAGACTCCCATTCGCCATCTCTGGTATAAACATCAAAGCCGTAAAATATATAATTATGTGGCGGCAAATTTGTGTATGTTCTCAAATACAGACCGTAATTTTCGATTATGCCGCATCCTCCCATGGCTGGTTCAGTGCAGGTTGCATATTTGTTCGAAGGATTTGACAACAAGGTTGCATTCCATGGCGCGGCTTGTGTGCTGAAATTTGAAGATGGAGCCCACAAATCATATATTATGTTCCCTATGAATCAAAATTATAGTTGAAAGAGAAGAGAGACTTCTTACCAAATACACTTATATCTTGGCAGAATGTGAATGTAGTTGTAAGATATACGAGGAAAAGAAGATTTTGAATTGAAGAAAGTTTGGGAAAAGGCATTGAAATAAATGTTTAAGAAAGTGATTATAATATTTTGATCAACAAAAACTGAAATGAAATGAACTGAGATAAAAGTTTGGAGGGAATTCATATCGAAATGAATAAAAATAAATGATGTCGGGAAAAGTAAATCAGAAATCAATTATTCTTTGAGTTTGAGTTTGTCATTGGCCTTGCTTCTTCTTTTTTCTGTTGAGTTACTCTTTACAAAATGAAGATGCTATCGACAGTCAGATTGTGAAAAACTGTTAAATCGGTCCAAAACCGAGTTAATAATAAAAAATAAGAAATTCAGAGGTTTAAAATTTGGAAAGAAATCTAATTTCTTAGAAACAAGAAATTTCTTGAAAGAGTAATGCTTCTTCAATTTAATTGATGTGCTATTTTCAAGATGATGATGATGGGAAATAAGAGAAAACTTTGTGAACAAGTCGATGTTGAAATGACCGCGAATATAAAATTGGTTTGGAAGCTTTTTGTATGGCAAAATCTCGATATTCAACGAAAAGGAAGCTTTAAAATATTTATAATTTTTGTTTTTTAGCGGGTAAATGTTGAGAGTAAAAGTTTAGTTTGTGCGAATCGCTCTTGACTGGTCAAGGGGTAAGCTCATGACAAAAGAGTTTTTTGAGGTTTGAGAGAAACTGGAAAGTTTTTTTTTCGCTCTTGAAACTTTTCAGAGCAAATTCGAAAGGGAAAATTCTATATTGCATTTATAATAGAATCATCGAATTTTCAACTTCAATTTCATACTGCTTTGGATGTTTTTTCTTCATGAAACACCTAAGTCAAAGAGTTCTCTGTACAAAGGTGGAATTGGTGAACGTAGCCAGCCAGCCTGATTAGATGAAGGCTATTTTTTAATAATTAATTAAAAAAAGTGCGGTAAAGGAAAATAAGAAAAGCAAGTTTATCAGGGCCTTTATTAATTTTAATGAGAATAAAGAAAGCTTTGTCCGCTCTTGATATCAAAATGGTTCAAAGATCTTTTTCATAAACTCGAGCTTCCTGAAGAGAATAAAATCAACCAAAGCATCCCCAAAGAAAGAGGAAAATATGCTTCCAGTGTTGATAAATTAGGAATCAAATCAATAGAGTTCTCTTTTCAAAGATCTAATGAGGCTAAATAATTACAGCGATGAGAATATTTTGATCAACAAAAATTAAGGCTGGGGGAGAGGAAATATTGGCTGATGAAAACCAACAAAAATAAATGAGTAATATTTCGCAAATAGTGCGTCGAGGAAAATTAAATTAGAAATAAAGAAGTTTTTGAGGCTTCTCCTTTTTAAAATCCAAAACAACTAGCGAAATTTACTGAGATTGGCTTCTCTTGTGATCAAAATGACAAATGTCAAGGAGGTTTGCTTTGTTCGGGATATGAATCGTTTAATTACTCAGAAACTATGCTGATGATAATAAATCCAAAGGTTTAAAATTAGGAAGGAATTTTTAAAATAGGAGGACTTTGAGAAGTGAATTGGTGTTGATATAATGTATGATAAACCAGATTTTCTTCTTTTTGAATCACTTCATATTCCTCAAGAGATGAGTTTCTATGTCGAACTGATAATGAGGAAGAAGTTTTTGGAGCTTTAGAAAAGGAATCTCGGATATTTTAGTTCTTTAAACTTTTTTCTGATCAATTGAAAACAAAAAGTTTTTTATTGGTTTTTAAAGTGCTTCGATTGGTAAATTTAACGAAGGCTATTTTTTAATAAAGAAAAAAAAAGTGCGGTAACATCATTAAACAAGCAAGTTAATTCTGTATTTTATTAATTTGAACGAGACAAAAGAAAGTTTTGTCCACTTTGGATATCAAGAAGATTAAAAGATTTTTTTCTCATAAGCTCGATTATAAAAGGATTGCTATTTAATAAGTAAGCTTCCAGAGTTATTATTGAGAATAAAGATCAAAAAGTTGCATATGATCTAAGCTTTGTTTCTTCAAAATCAGGGGGCTTCATATTCATTGACTGCTTGAATAACATCCTTGGTGGCCACTGACTGAATATGGAACTGACCACTTTCAGATTCGATCAAAATTCAGGCTTGACTATCATCATTTGCCTTGGCAGCAGAAAGAATCACAATATCTTGCTTGCTTTGCTGAGTAAGAGTCCACAAATATCCTGTGATGAGACTCTTGATGTTGTAAGTTCCATTTCCAAGGTCCACTAGGCCGAAAAGGACTTGACCAGATTGTAATACAGCAACTGGAGCATCATCTTTAACACTTCTGAAAGCAGGACCAATGAAACCCTTTGCAGTGTTGGAGTAGATAGTAATGGTTGTGTCAGTAGTAGGATAAAGAGTTTCTGGCTAGAGCCAGTTGCAGGCAAGTAAAGAGGAGGAATAAGATAAGTTTTCTCATCGAAATTAATTTTGTATTTTATATGGTAGAAATTTTTTCATCAAATGAACACAGGAAAAGATTTTGAGTTTCTTGACAAAAAATCTTATGAAAATTTTCATGAAAATTTCTGAAGCAAACCTGAGAGGGATGAAAACTCATTATTTGTCGTTAACTAATTTCTATTGTGTTGAGAATTTAGGAGGCTTGGTTCTCATAAAAGACTTCAAGTTTATTTGTCTATTTAGAGTATAAATATTTATTATTTATTGTGATTATAGTTAATTATTTAATTATAACCTCGAATTACGACAAGGTCACCATAATTATGAATTAGTGCTTTCTGGGGATCATGTTGGCATGGAGCTTGTCTCTGGGGAGGAAAGATTCCATAACAGCCAATTGATTTCTCATGCAATCAATTCTAGTTCCTTTGGCAGCAACAGACATGTACAAGACCAAAACTTGAGCGAAATCTTCAATATCGTTAGTCTTAGCATATCCATCAGGAACACAACTATCCTTGTTGATAGCTTGGTGCCATTTGGCTTGTCCAGAAGCTCTGTTACCTCCAAATCCTCTGAAATCAAAGTTGTGGGCAGATTCATGAATGAAAACTTCAGTGTCCATGTTTCTCATGCAATAAGTTGAAGAGGCACCAGTGGAGTAAGCAGCACAGTTAAGGTTCGAATCAGCGCTAGCAATAGTGATATAATTGGTATATTGTCTAACTTGTTTAGGGACAACACCAAATTTGGTAGCGACGTAATGGACGTCCATAACAGGCTGTTCACAAGCGCAGATCTTGACGCTGGAGCCATCAGCGTAAGTGGCCTTGTAGATGGTAGCAGTTCTGTGTCCCTTGACGCACTTTTGCATGTCACAACCGTTTTGGTCGCCTCCCTTTTCTAATCTGTAACCAGTGGAACGATAGTAAGGGCTGGTCAATCCTTTGAGGCCTTGGGCATAAGTGGCCTTGTTAATTTGTTGACCAAGACAAAAAGAGGCGAGAGAGATGAGAGCAAGGATGGTGATGAAAGCTTTCATTTTGGTGAATAAATTATTTTTTTTTTAGATTTGAGAGTTAATTTGTCGGATTTAAAGGAAAAAGTCGCGAAAAAATGATACAGATTTTGTGACAAGTTTAAATTTATACTGAAAAAGGAATTTTTTGTTGAAATACATACTCCAATTAATAGAAGTTGGAAAATGCTGAAAGCTTAATTTGAAGGGTACCTGGATGTAATGGACCCTCTGGGAATGTCAAGGCCTATCACGATTTGGTATCCACTCCATTCTGATCACCCCGGAAATGGAGCGAGGAAGAATTGCTTCAAAAAATCTTCGGAGTGTAAAAAAAGCTTGATCAAAAATTTTTTGAATTTAAATTCCAAAAAGGGGTTCTTCTTCTCTGTCAATAATTTGTTCAAAAAGTTATGTCTTTCGAAAGAACTCAAGGTAAAAGCAACCCAAAACAAATATAATTGACAAAAATGATGCTTAAGATCTAAATATCGACTTTAAGAAAGAAGGTGGGAGGAAAAAACTATTCTCTAAACAGTGCTTCCACTCTTCAAAGGAGACAGTGATAACCCCAACGAGAAATTATCAAAGCATAAATCTCAAAAACTTTATGAGATAGAACTCTTTGAACTCCAAACAAGGGGAAAAATAAGAGAGCTGAAAATTGAAATCTTTCCTGAAGAGATTTTCTGAAAATCTGATTGAGATTTTGAAGGTCACCACCTCATACAAATGATCACTTAAAGGGACTCATGAAACGACAAAGGAGAAAGAAAAGTGGTGATTGGAGAGAGAGACAAGTGCGAAACGAGATCCAGAAAAGTGACACCGCAATCAATTTCTCTGGACTCTATCTTGTACAATTGAACTGGTGCCACATCGGAACTTTGGGAAAAACGAAGCCTTCTAAACAAAAGATTTATTTTAGAGTGAACTTGCAAGTTAAAATTTTTTTGGGGAGATTTTTAGGTTAATTAATTTCCAAATTCTCTACTCTCTTCATAAGAGTTTTTTTATGAGACATAATTGGAATTTTTATGCCATTCTTTGTTTAAAAAAATTTTTTTTATTGTCGTCTTGTGATTTATTGAAGGAAAAAAATCCTTTTTGTAAATCTAAACATTTTTTTTTAGAAGAGAATTTTCTCAAAACATTTTCAGTCGGATCTTTCGAACCTCAGTCTACGTTCATAATTTTCCAATGTCAGGAAATAATGACTATGATCAGATAAACTTTTTCGAGTCATTTAAATAAAAATCTATTTTATCATTCCTCTGAAAAATCTTTTAATGTATCTATTCTCAACCAGGCATAGTTACAACCAACAATTCATCGACCTGAACATTCGGCCAAGTTTGGCTCTTTGTCAATCTCTTTCCCTGAAGATGATGCCTCAGATTATGAGCCTTACTGACAGAATTATTGCTAATAATGGACTAATTCATCTTCAGAACCCTCCAAGACTGCCGCCCTTTCTTCCAAATTATCTTGCAACCAAAGACCCGACAATCCGAAACCTTCAAAGAAAGAAGGAAGAAGAAATTCTTTGGACTTATTATGAATCTCAAAGCCTTTTAAAATACCTTGAGGAAGTATTTGAAAGAGTCAAAGCAAGATGGAAGGAGAGAGATCCAAACTTTCACATGGACACTGTACCTTACTTCAAGGACATCAAGATGCTAAATTATGTTGTATTTCCGTCGTCTGGGCTTCAAGCTGGAGAACTTTTAGATAGAATTTATGATGAGCTGATTGATTATTTAGAGAGTATTAAGGTTTCAGGGAAGCAAGAGGGACAGACTAGAGTCTTTTATTGTAAGCATTTGACGAGTCGAAAGTGTTATGAATTGAAAGTGAAGCGAGACTCAGCAAAGATCGAGATTATGTTTTTCGATATTGTCCTAGCCATTCAGATTAGACGACTTGATGATTGTTGCAAATTTGGAGAAGGAAGCTTCTTTATGAAGAAATCACGCTTAAAGGCTGCTGATTCGCTGGACAAGATCGATCAAGAAACTTTGAAATCCAGCCCTTGCCATAGTAAGAAAATTAGTTGCCTTTTGATTTGAAAAGAACCAATTTTTTGAAACTTTAGGGCTTGATTCTTTGCTAACATTTTTATTAGGTTTGTTCAGGAAGACTGTAAAGCATCGAATGCTTTAGAGCCACCAGAATTTTATATCAACTCAAAATCTGGCTCTACAGTCATGAAGACTTCTTGCCTAAAGGACTGTAGGTCAATCAATTTGCAATAAGGACACAAAAATAAGGATCAAGTATAGAATAAATTTTATGTGTCTATATTGCTCGAGCTTGAATTGCATAAAATTGCGTAAATATTCAAGTTTATGAAAATCGAATGAAGAAAATGAAATAATCAATGAGAAAAATTTTTTTGATAAGACCTTGAAAGGAAGGAGGTAGGGCTTGGGATGTTTTGGGTACTTCTCACCAATAATAGAAAAGTTTTAAAAGGATAAAACTTAGTCATAAAGATTATTGAAAAATTCCTGCTAAAAATTCTCTGTCTCAATATTTCTTTTTCCGGAATATTCAAGGACTCCAAGCTCCAAAGATGTCTAAATCGTTTCTTCCATTTATTTAGAACTTTGCTGAACCGTGATTATCTAACCAATAGATAATCTGAAAAGTTTTTTTGACAAGGTTTTTAGATCTGACAACCATAATTGTGAATTATGAAAACAAAAGAATACTTTAGGTTTGACCTATCACATAAAATATTTTGATATTTGCTAATATTCAGCTTTTATTCTTCTCTCATGCTGAGTGGTAGAAGCATTGAATCTATCAGAGTCATTCTCATTCATTCTTCAGGAACTTTTTAAAGTTGTTGCAATATTTCATCATATCTCAAACTAATTTGACATCTGCAGTTGATAGTCAGGAACTCCATCCAATCCGTCTTCCATTATTTGGTGTGCCTCCTCCAGAGCTCTAATATCAATCCCTTCAGGGCCTACATCTTGTATCATCTTTTCAACCTTTCCTTTCAAGACGCCTGCGCTGATTATAGCAGTACCAATCAAAAGAGGTTTTCCGCCTCGTAGAGTTTGAGAAAAACAACGGATATATTTAAGCAGAGATTGACAATTTTGCATTGGAATAGCCAGCCTTTTAGTTTTTTCAAGTGATTCAGGAGAATAATAGTTGTATTGGGCATTTCGACATTCAGAGATCATCCTTCTCAATGTTTCCTCAATCCTTGGAAGCTCAATTTCCACAATTGCAAAACTCTTTAAAAGTTTTTCAGCTCTCACCATTAAACCAGCAAAGGTTTCGTCTTTGGAAATGCCTTCTAAGAGATTAGCTGGATTATGTTTCTTGTCTTCAGTGAGAGTGTTGAGATTTATCTCCATCTTTTTTTCTAACTATCTCGAGTATTGATTTCTCTTGCTGAATAGCGAGGTTCATTTTGCTTTTTGTTGCTTCTTTCTTGGTTTTATCTTTTCTTTTGTTCATCTTCTTGAAACTATTAGTGTCAGTGCGATGTGTACTCAAGGAAGTCTTGTTATTTCCATAATTGTCAGGATCAAATTTTAATTTCAAGTTGATCAGTTTTCAAATTTTCTTTTCTTTGAATCCAAAATATTATGTCTTCGAAAAATTCATTGAGTTCGAATTTTTTCATAATAGTGTCAATCTGAAAGGTCAAAAATTTCATTTGATATTGAAACTTTAATGATTTTGTTTTTTGAGACTCTAATAATATTATCTCAGCAAAATATTATTTTTTATTTTTTTTCTGACAAAAAATGAAGAACAGAATTAAAGAAATCTAGACAATTCTATTTTGTAGACAGAGCTGCGTATTTAAAAAGGTTTTATAGCGACTAAATATTAATATTATTATTTCAAATAAAATACACTTTTTCCTTATCATAAAAACCAACCTCTTCAACTCCGATGAACCCCAACTCTCCTGACCGAATCTATCAGCCCTATGCTAGCAGTGATCAAATAAGGGCCCATCTTTTCTCTGAAGCGATCGTAAAATTTGTTGATAACAATCAACAAGAACTTGAAAATGACTTCCTTCTAAAGTTGGCAGCTTATAAGCAACTTTCTGAAGTTCTAAGCTCGAAGAAAGACGAGTGCAAAATTGCATTCCCAGACTTGCTTCCAATTCCTGATCTTTTAACAATTGGAAGCTTGAAGAAACAACAGGATATCCTCCGATATTCAATAAAAAGACTGAGATCTGTCAAGAGAGCCTTATTTGTCTCTGACAGAGTGATTAAAACCATATGTGAATGTCTGGAGGAATACAAGAACATGGTGAAACTTGAAGATTATTTTCTGAGGATGTCAATGCTTAATGATGGGGCCCTATTGATTAGGATTAGTACTGATTATGAAGGCTGTTATGGAGAGTTGGGGGAATTTATTCGAAATGAGCTTGGAAAAAGCTTGAAAGATCCACAGCTCAAGGTCTTGACAAAATTGGATGAATCAAACATTCAAATTCTGATGCACAAAAGGAAGAAAAAAGACAAAGAGGTTCATTTAGGATTTGATGAGGGGAGGAAGAGGAAGATCATTCGCTTTGTAGTCGCTTTCCAGCAAGATTTCTTCCCTTGTTTCCCAAAGCATCAACATGGTTATGCAGACGATACCATAGAGACAAGAATTTTAACAGATTATGCTTTATCAGTTGCTGAGAAGGGACGAATCCTGAAAAGTGAAGATCCTCCAGGTTTTATTACCGCTGAAGAGCTTTCACTTCTTGTGGGAAAGTTCCAAAGGATGAACCGCAATTACTATCAAGAAACTGATATTATCAAAGAAGAACTGATGGAACAGTTGATGAATTTCTTGGAACAAGAAATCTAAAAATGGCAAAAATCATGACATTTAACATTAACCAGCTGATCCTTTTGAGGAGGGAAAACTAGCTGGTTCACTTCTCTTGAAATGAGGTCGAGTCAAAAATGCTCTCTCACAATTTCAGACAATTATTTTTTGCAGCATTACAAGTAGCGCAAAACTTCCGAATCTTGGACCAGATTCTGGAACTTTTAGCATGAAACACAATGCTAAAACAAACACTCACAAAACCTTTTGTGATTTTGGTGAGCCAAATGGCTCTCTCTGACGGCTGATGAATATAAAGGTCGATCAAGATGAGCCGAATGGCTCCCGATAAAGACTTGAAAGGTGAGAATGAGAAAAATTGCACAATTGCTTTTATTCTCAAAAAGCCTTTCAAAAGTCGACAGAATTGTTGAAATCTCAAAACTGATTGTCCAAAAAGATGGAGAATCATGAGATAAAAATTACGGTCACAGTACCGTTATACCGTCTTTTCCCACCCTAAAAAGAAGAAAACCTTGAAAGGTTTTTCAGGTGGAGTAATTTTTTTGAGGTGGCTGCGAGCCTAGACGGCTTTTCTTTGACGGTATGTCGCAATTCTGATAGCTACTTGTAAAATGCAGCCACATAAAGTGGTTTTGATAAGGATTGTAGCCAAAAAAGGCTCTCCTCTTGTTCTATATATTTAGAACCAACCACTTTTATCTTCTTAATTGCTGCAGGTCCCGATTGATTTGCTTCCAAAGCAAATTCAACAAAACACTTGGGTTTTCATATAGAAAGAAGAATCATACCTTTCTTTAACCCTGAAATTATCATTTGCCATTTATTTTGCTCTAAAAAGAAGAGCTATCCTCTAAAAACTGGCTTTATAAATACTAAAAGGCCTTTCAAGAAATGTTTTTAAAATTTGCTTCCTTTAAAGCAAGATCCAAAACCAAAAAGATGGTTTTTAGAATACAAAAAAATTGCAAAAGGTAATTTTAACATTTTCTCTTCTCTTTTAATATTAGATTGTTCCAAGGGTGGAAATTCCAAAGTTTAATTGAAGTTTTATTTTGAAAGAAATGTGCTTTGCTCTCTATACTTTAATAAGAACCATTTTTATATTCTAAACTTCCATAAAACTCGATAAACCTCTGCTCAATTTTTATGAGCTAAAAGAATCTCTTCAAAAAGATAATGTCTTTCTCTTGAAGTTTACTGTCAAGATAAATTTTATACAAAAATTTTCTTGGTTAACTATTCACATAAAGTGTAATTTTTGCATACAATACATACGTTTAATAAACCAATATAATATCTCTATACATGATACTTTAAAAATTTTTGAATGTAATAAGCAGTAGAATTATCTGTTTTAAAAATGCAAATTATATTTGAACAACAATAAAATAATTATCGGCTTCCATCATTGAAATCATTCACTGTTTGGAAGAGAAAAAGAATACTCATTGATATCTTCCGAAATTGGAACCTCCACAAATGTGCTTGCATGTCTTCTATGCAAGCTACTATAATTAAAAGGCTTCTTCGTATTATGCTCTTCATATCTCTGTATTCCATAATTCGCATTACTCATCTTCTATGAAAGAACTTTAACAAATTGTGCTATTGAGAGTAATACCTGAAGAGCACTTCCATGGCTCAACCTTAATCCATTTTTTGTCTCATTATTCAATAACAATTCACCTAATCTTTTTTGCAAATTCTATTCAACATGAGACAATTTTATTTTCAATGATGTAAATACCTTGATTTGCTTTTCTTTTTCAAGACCTTCTTGATATAATCTTTGAATAGTTTTGGCTTCTGATTCCACAGTCTCACTATTTTCTTCCTGATCAGCCTCATCGTTGATCCTTTCTTCTGTCTCTTTTGTCTCTTCACTATCTTTTCGGAGATCATGAACTCCTCTTACTGCCTCTCTTCTGCTTGATGTCTCTTCTTCTATCTCCTCTGTTGACACAGGTGTCACCTGGGTTTAATTTGGTAAATATTTAAGCCGAAAATTTACATTATTTAATGAGGACCAGGGAACTTGAAGATGTTGTTTCATTAGATTTTTATTTTCGATACGTCTTGGGAGATCATATTGATTTGGAAGGACGGTGGACATAGTCCCAATGCCACCTTTTGCATAAGAGTTTTTATATTTGAGAGCAGATTTGTGATCAAGAGAGCTGGTAGTGTCTCGTGGATCAACCAAATTGTTGTATACAGGTCCGAGTTTCTTGGCGCTTGTGCGATGAGGATTGTCTCTTTCAAGTGTTCGATCAATTTCATAATGAACTTTATGCCCATGTCCAAATGCAAGGTCAATATTACTAGAGAAAATGTAAGGTGATGAGTAGAAGAGGAGGTACTTTGAGAGGATCTTTTTGAGTTTTAACAGGTCAGTTTTATTGTTTTCTCTTTCTTCTTGAAGTTGGAGTTGGGATTCCTTGAATCTGAGTTTGTAATAATTGACTTCTTTCTTTAAATCCATTATCATTGCCTCCATATTCTCCATCCTCTAGATGAAAAAAAGTTAAGACATCTTATTCACAATAAAATTATCTCTATACTTCTTTCATGTCTTGTTCTTTCTTTTTACGAGAATTGATTTCACGGAAAATCAAGTTATTTGTAGCAACCAATTCATTCTTTTTATTCTTGATATCATCCAATTGGACTTTCAACAAACCAATTTCATCATTAGAAGCTCTAAATTGTCTCAGCAAAGTCTGATAAGTGTCTTTATGCTCTCTTTCTTTCCCCACCATCATAAGGTCTTTTGATGGCCCTCCATCTAAACTCTGAAGATCGAAGTAATTTATATAGCCGCCTAAGCTAGCAATGAAACTCTCTTCACACTTTCCATATGAAACTGGTTCATTATTATTTTCAACTTGTTCGATTATGGATTGATTTTGCTGCTGCGAACTGAAAGTTCCTGCTTTATTATTGAATGAAAACGCATAACTCAATTCTGAAGGAAAATTAAAGAGTCATCCTTGACAAAAGAATTCCTACCTGGTGGTCTTGGAATAGAAATACGGCTCGATTTATTGCTAGTTTCTTGGCTATTTTCTTGGATGCTGGCTTTTTTGATCAACCGAATATCCTCAAGGCTCATACTACGGCGGATTTCTTGTGTATTATTTTCTTCAATTTTTGGTTTCAAGACTTTTGGGGTGCTGTTCATATTCTCAAAATTCTCATAACGGTTCATATTATTTTGAATGGTAAGGTTGACTTCTCTGATAATTGGGCTGAATCTTGCTTCAAAAGTATATCTATCATGTGCTAAATCTCCATGTGACATCTTTTTCATATGTGCATTTGTTGGGCTTTTGAAACTGTTTTTATCAAGAGGAAGAGGATTGACATGAGATCCACGAAGTTCAGTAGGAGTTTTCGAAGAATACTTGTTTTTGGTGGTGTTGGGGACATCCATACCTTTGAAGATAGAGTTGATGTAATTGAGTTTTTTTGTATTATTCGCTTTGCGAGTCGGGATATTGGCCGTATTTTTGTTTTCTTTATCATTGTTTTCATCATGGTTTTGCTTTTTATGATCTGGGTCAAATGATGTGCTTGCAATTTCAAGTTTTGGCATATTGGAGGTTTTGGTGAGTTTTGGAATGTAGTATGTTGAAGCTTTTTGAGATCTTTTCAGGGTATTTTGATGGTCTAAGGAGATGGATGTTAGGGTAAAGAGAGAAGGGAGAAAAGTACGCAAAGGATTGTTCATGAGTGAGAGTGGAAAATTGTTCGAAAAGGAAGTATTTTTTTTTGAAATAAGGTAACTATATACTATTTAAAGTAAAGGGATACACTAATAATTTGAATTTTGATAAATTTAAATTGATTTTATTTTTCAGCTAAATAAACGGAAATATTCAACTTCCTAAGGTTGGGGATGAGATTGAGGATGAATATGTGAATTTAGAATGATCCTCGGCTTTGTGAGAAAATATGTGGAGGCTATTTGAAACAAATCTTTATTTTTAAAATTTATAGGAAAATTTTAAGAAAAGAATTTATCGCATAATAGACAGTCAATAGGCTAAATTTTGTTGACTGGGAATTTTGTATTCTGTGTTGATGAGAAAGAGTATTCTTATGGAATAAGATCCTCATGCAAATCAAGACGTATGTAGGTATTTTACAGTGGGAAATCTTAAAATTCGAGAGCGAGATAGATTATCCAGGGTAATTAAATATCATCCGTAAAATCTGTTCACGGATATGGCATATGGATATGGATATAAATCTTTATATTTCGGTAAATCCCAATAAACAATTCTTACTCTGTACATAAACAACACAAAAAAATAAATGCTTCTCCTTCTTCTTCTTTTGTCCAATTTTCTCAATTCAATACAATCAAAAGTTTGTTGCAGGAAGAAGATTATGTTGGACATCAGGTAATTCTACTTTGGTCCCTTCAAAATCTCTTGTGAGACGAATTTGACAACCAAGTCTTGATGTCTGTGTGATTCCGTATGCAATATCAAGAAGGTCTTCTTCTGATTCATTAGGGTTTGGGAGAAGATTATAGACATTTTCATCGAGAATAATATGGCAAGTACTGCACTGAGCTGATGCATCGCACGCTCCTTCCAATAAATCTTTATTTCTTTTGGCAATTTGAAGAAGATTCTCACCAACTCGACCTTGTACTGGGATCTCTTGACCCTTGGCGACAAAATAAAAGTTGATTAATTCTCCAAAGTCCAATTCATCATCACTGAGAGAGGAAAAACAAGCTTTAGGTCTAGTGATAAGGGCGATAGGAAGAGTTTTGAAAGGAGAAGAAGAGGAGAGAAGAATGGAAGAATATGATTGTTGTTTAAAGATTTTATTGAATCTTCTTAACATTGAGTTGGGATTGAACAGGGAAAAAGTTTTTAATTACATCAAAAATATACTGCTCACAGATAGATACAAACAAAAATTACTGGGAATTTAAGCGACCATGATTATCTATATTATTTGAAAAATAACTCAATTCTAATTCATTCAATGAAGAAATCAGACTCTCTTGAGTTCCTCCCTCATGACCGACACCGATTGGCACTATTCTCTGCCCTTCTTTAGCCCAAATACAGCAAGCACAGCAGCCGCAACATCTTCTAAAGATTAACAAGCACGGGATTTTCTTTATGATAATGGCTTGGACATGATGATTGAGGCCATAGACAAGAGCATTTCCGAAGCCAACAAGATCGCCTAAAGCAACACTGATATAATCAAAAGCATTGAGGTTTTTTTGGCAGGTAAAAAGTATAATAATATTGTGGATGCTGAGGCATAAATAGCAGACAATGAGAATAAGAGGATATGTTTTGAGTCTTCTAATGAAGCGTTTTTCGGGTTTACCAGCTGCAAATTGTCGAAGGAATCTGATGACTTTGTAATATGAAATCGTGTTGAAAACTACAACGATCCACAATGGAATGTAGAATAATACAAAACGAAGGACTTTTCCTTTGGTTAAATTATTCTCTAACGATATCCAACATCTATACCCAACTGGCCCATAATTACCCGTTATCAAAGGTCTAATTTGAGGGGTTAGATCTGGGAAAAATTTCAAAATAATACTTACATGATAGATGTAATGAGGGGAACAGCATATCCATAAATGCAATAAAGCCAAAATTTGTTTTGAATGTCAGGTTTAGTCAAGACAACGGTAGCAAATAAAGTCCAAGCAACAACCATAGCCCACATGAAAGAAGAGACCATACCAAAATTGACAAGAAAGCCTTGAATGGTGCATAAAGTACCAGAATCGATGGGAATATCCAGATATTGGCTGTCGCTGAAGAAATGGGCCATACAGTAAATGAAATCTGCGATTGAAATTTGAACAACGAGTTTAAAAGCAAAATTGCGAGTTTCTCTCCAACAAGTATATGCAAGAATCACAAATAAAGAGCCACAAAGGGAGAGGAGAACAATAATTTGACTCATTTGGCGTAAAGCAGCAGAATTGTTATCAAGTGCATCACAATATTCTTCTGTTGATGACATGTGTGAAGGGAAATGAAACCGGGATCAACTTAGGAGATTTTGCCTTGTTTTTTATTAAATGAAAGAAATATTAGTTTAAGACAATGACTGAAAAGGTTTAATTCGCCGATTGATAAGAATAGGAAAGCAGAAATTAAGGGGATTAATTTTTCTGTATTGTGAGGTAGTGGGGGGAATTATATGTTAATGAATTTAAAACTTGAGAGGAATTTGGGAGATGAAGGTTTTTCTAGAGGAATTTTTAGAGCAATTTTATTTTTTCTCAAAAAAAAATTCATTATGACTTTTCTGAAAAGAGACCAACTTCAAAATGATGATTTATTAACAAAAAACAGACACAATAGAAATACATGGAAGGACGCATATTTAAATGACTGACTATAAGTACAAATATACGGATATTTTATATCCAACTCTCATTAAATAAATACTCATAAAAAAAAAAGCAAATCAAGAACAAGAAAAAACTCTAGAGACATTAATTACCTTGAACGAAAACTTTTTGAGAAAGGATTAATTATTCACAAAAAACTGTATTCTATTCCTTCAGCAATATCATGCGATTAATTAAAAAGGTTTTTTGGATTGTATCATTTTCACCCTACGATGAATTTTTAAGCTGAAAGAAGAAGAAAAAGGAAAATTACTTTTGAGGTTGTTGGATTTTATCTAATGTCATTTTTTGCAGTAATTCGATTCTTGTCATATTGAAAAACTTTTTGCGAGAAGTTGACTCCAATTTATTCTTTTTTCTTCCTTCTGAATCACCAAATGGATTATTCTTTCCATCAAACTGTCCATAATCTGTCATATCAAGTTTACAATCTGGTATAATCGGTGCTTGATTCTTTGTCAAATTATCCCAATCAAATCCTAGGACATGAGATTCCACGAAAGAATTATCAATAAATACCTTCAAAGAAATGATGTTTCTTGATTTCTGCAGCTCCATTAGCTCCTAATCTTGTATTTGGGTTCGGGTTTAACAACTTTTTGATCAAATCTTGAGTATCCGCCGACATACAATCTTCTCCATCACCTACAGAGATTTTTAATATCATTCAAAGTACTGCACGAATAATTACCAATTTCAGGCCATTCCATACGCAAATTTCGAATATTATCAAAGATATCTTCTCTAGTATCGGCATTGAAAGGAGGAATTCCTACCATGAATTCATACAATATGACTCCCATACTCCACCAATCAACGGATTTCTCATTAACAACGGGATATCTTTCAGGATTAAGGATTTCAGGAGCAATATAATCTGGTGTTCCAATAATTCTGACTTTTTTATCATGGCCAGCAGCAGGACTGCCAGCTTCTTTATGAGAAAATCTAATCATGGAAGCTCTTTTAGCATTAAAGACTTTGAATTCTCCTTCTTTTGTTGGTTGTTTAACTTTGAATTCAACCTTCATATTTTTGACAGGAGGCTCCTTCACAACGAATTTATCTAATTTTGAATTGGAAGTTTCGGGCCCAAGGAGTGGAGATCCAGCATTACTTTTAGGTCCAGTAGAATCTCTCATGATATTCTGTTTATTGGAAAGTCCAAAATCTGTTAATCTGATATGCCCTTTGCCATCCATAAGAATATTTTCAGGCTTCAAATCTCTATGAACAATGTTTTCGTTATGAAGAGATTCAACAGCCAAAATAAGCTCAGCAAAATAGAATTGGGCTTGTTCTTTCTCAAGTCTTCCGAATTCTTCCAAAATCGAATTGAAATCGCCACCAATCATCAATTCTGTAACAAAGCAAATAAAACTATCATGCTCAAATGTATAAACTGCCTTCACAACGAAATCTCCTTGTAACACCTCATAAATACCCTGTTCCGCTTCCAACGCATACATTCTATTTTGTGCTAGCTATGGGTTGGAGTTGTTAAAAAGCTTTATAAAAAAATAATTACAGCATCAGCAGCATCAATAATTTTCATGGCATAAGGATCTTTAGTTAATTTATGCTCAACAAGCCAAACAACACCGTATGCTCCTCTTCCGAGGAATCTGATGAATCTAAAACTATCAATACCAACTTGATTCGACCTAGGGAAATAAGATATAAGGAAGGAATTTCTTTAAATCTACTCCATGAAAGGCAGATTTCTTTTCCATTTATGATTGGGATCACTACTTGCACCAGCAACCACTAAATTTGCTAATTCATCACTCTTCTTTTTCTTAAGTTTGTCAGCCTTTGGTGGTTTTTCTGGCGTTTTTTCTCCATCTTTTCCCCAAATATAACTCCTGTGTATACGAAATTAATAGAACTAAAAAATGAATTCCTACGTTTGAGCGAGAGAAGTGAATTTTTTAGCTTCTTTATTGGAAGGACTATCTTCAACTTTTTGGATAAGTTTCAATGCATTAAGACTTTTAGCCCTGCTTTTTGCCAATTTTGATTCTTCAGGTTTTGTTTCTTCTGGAATTTCGGCCATACCAGCAGCTCCAATTTGTTGCTTTACTGGAGATGCACTCTGTTCGCCAACAGCACCTGTTAGCTTTGCCATCAATGAAGTTGTCTCTGAAAAACGACTTTTTCTATTTGCTGCTTTTTCTTTATATAATTGTTTTGTATTTGGACTGTTTAATAATTGCGAAGAACTGAGTTGAGAACTATTGAGACCAGGGCTTTTCATGCTGTTGGAATCTCCTGTTTTTTGGCCAACAGCCTTTTTCACCATATCTCTGAGAGACATGCCTGTTGGTTCACCACCATCTGAAGTCTTTTTCATGAGAAGATGAGAATTGGCAATATGGTTTGAGTTTGTATTCAGCAGCTGGCTTTGAAGGAAAGAAGATTTATTCATTTGAAGTTTGTTTGTAGAAGCAGTTGCGGCTGTATTGGGACGATTTTGACTCGCTCCATATGCTTCCAATACGGGAGATTTTAACAGATTTGCCAGATTAGCATATCCAGGAGTTGGAAGAGCCCGCTTACTGACTAAAGGACTGAAGAACTGGTGATCCTTTGGCAAAGAAGGCTTTTTGCGGAGGCCACCAAGAATTCCTGGTGATTTTGGCGATTTTGGGGATCTAGACTCTTCTTTTAATGGGGCTAAATAAGGAATAATTGGTCAAAGAAAAGGGAAAGGACTATTACTTATGCCGGTATCTTCTTTGAACTTCATAGGACCAGTAGACTTGGAGCCCCATGACATCTTTTTCATGGAGTTTCCTTTTTTAGCAAAGAATCTTTCTTTTCTGATTTCTTCAGTTGTTTTGCCAATTTGCGAAAGTTTTTTGTTTTGTGTTGTATATTCCAATTTCTTTTCAACATATTTCTATATGCAATGAATTAGGGGGAGAAGAACCAAGAGATGGATGGGTACTGTGAGTTCTTTGTCGAAGGCTTGGATAAACTCTAATGCTTTCTGTTCTTTGACTTCTTTACAACAAATTTGCATTTCAACAAGAGCACGATTATCAGCTAAGAAGTTGAGATTTAATGGCAAAAAAATGATCTTACGATCATCTTCCTCGCCGAAAAGGAAGGCGAGTTGTTGGATTCTGTCCGAGAAAGACAGGACTTTATTAAGGGCATATATACTCTTATTCGACTCTTCCATAAACTTTGTGTATTCTTCTGGTGTCATTTTCTTGATAGTATCAATGTCTAAAAATCCAGTGCCTTGTCTTGTAAATGAGGGCCTTGTTGGTGTTGACACCTCTGATGAGAAAATGAGATGAACCGGAGAATATGATCTGATTACCTTCTTCCGAAAGCGGAGTTTCTTCACTTGATGTTAATTTGCTCTATTTCAAATTAGGACATGTTTTGGTCGAGAAAGTTGAAAGAAGAAGAGGAAGGAGATTGCAAAAGAGAAATGTAGAATAAATGTTTACTGGAGAATTAGGATCGCTAATGGGAAGACCACTTCTGGAATTCTGTTTTTTATGAAGTTTCCTTTGGAGTTTTAATGACGAAAAGAGCTGACATTACCTTTGTGCATTAGCAGTACTGGTGAGATTGCTATGCATAAGGAATGCTTGACGAGAATATTCACTCATTTTTTCACAAATGTTTTCAAGGTCCTTTTTTATCAAGGCGACTTCGCCGCACAAGGCGACGTGGGCCTCGATCTTCTCTTTGTTGAAGTCTTTGTAACAAACCCTGCACTTCTCCATCTGTATCAACAATAACTTGAATTAAAACAAATTTTATTCTTGTAAGGCGATGTTATACAATGACCTCTGAAAATTTTATGGAAAAAACTAAAGAACTATTCAAACTAAAGTAGGTCAAAAAGATTCGAAAGATTTCTGAGGTTTTAGGTGGGACTATAGAGGTGGGATGGATGGAAGTTTTTATCCCGATTTAAGGGATTATAAGACTCTTTCTTCTTCCCTTTTAATTTAATATAGGGTTAATTTTTGTTTGTTTGTTCATAGATTCATAGAATCTAAGGGTTTAATTAGTATAGATTTTTTTGTAAATAAAACATGTGTAACGCAACTCCCTGAGATGAAGTAAGGGAATTAAGATAACAGCAAAGCCTTCAAAGCCTTGAAGATCGAAAGGGAATAAGCACGGATATCTATGAAAGTTGAGTGAGTTTAATATTGTTAGCACGAACTTACTCGAAAGTTTTTCAGTTTATGAAAGAATTTTCTAAAGTAATCTCTAAGGAGAGTGTCAGATTTCGAAAGGGTCAATTCAAAATATCAGTAAATGCAAAGATTTGTAATTCAAGTTATTAAATTAAAAAGACTAATATTGGAGGAGGTTTATTGATCTTGACATTGATCAGTTTCATAAGGTGGGTTTAATACCAAACGCGGCTCCTTATAATTTCCCTTAAAATAGAGATTATAAAGAGAAGAGCGCTATTTGGTACTTTGAACAGAGGAAAAAACTTCTTTTTCGTTGTATTCTAATTTTTTGTCTTTAATCATTATAGTTTAATTATAAGCCCAAATTCCGCCACTTGCCTCATGAAAAATGACTTTTTGAAGTTTTCATGAGAAAAAGGATAATGAAGGGGAAGTGATGAAATAAGAATGAAGAACGATATTCGAATGAAGGGAATGTTAAAGGGTGTGAAAAAGGATTATTTGGCGGGATAAGATCAAAGTTTTTAGTAAGTACTGGATCAAGTAAATTAATTTCTCATAAAAACTAAAAAATCACTTTTTTATATAAACAAATTGATTTTTGACAGCGTATTTGATCGGTTTTGTTGTCCCTTGTTGAAATTGAAAAATTGCTCAGATTGTAGTTTTTATATTACATGTGTCAGATTAAACACCAGTTTTTCTCCCTTGTAAAATTCTGATTTTAATTTTGTTTAACCTGTACTTTCCATAAAGGGAAATTGAGGTATTGTATTAGAAATCTGAAAAGAAAAAGAATTCTCAATGAAAATTGAAGTCAATGATCTCTTATGGATCAAAGAGCATTTTTTTACAAATTAAAAAGACCAGTTTTGCTTTGTTCAATAATTAGAAATTACTGAGAAAATCAGTATTCAGTCAGATAAATGCTAAAAAAATTAGAGGAAATAATCTCTTTTGCGCTAGCTTTGGTTCAATTTTGAGATTCACAAAATTATTGAAAGAAAACAATTTCCTCAGGAAAATGAAGTCCTCTTCGAGGAAATAAAAAAATATTGAGGCAAATAATTTTTTATTCTTCTGCTGAATACACCTTTTATGTATTATTTCCCGATAATATAACCAAGGAAAATTTTTTTATCTCAGAAAAAATTTTTACTCCAAACCCATTCCTTCTTAGTCTTTGACAAAAATGAGCATTGTCGATCGTATAAATCTAGTTCTTAGTTTCCCTTTCACCTTTTCTCTGAACCTCCAATAGCTTGAAGCTCCAAAAATCGATGAGGAATGCCAACAAATTCTCGAAGAACAAATCTCTCAAGGCTTCGAACTTTTTGATGTATTCATTGCTATAAATCTCACCCTTCTCATCTCGACTAGAGTTCCTTGTTGGCCAGGCTGAAACCAGAGCTAAAGCTTTTGATAAATGCGGTCTATTATAGATATACCATAGGAAAAGATCAGCCTTTACCAGGTTTGCATTGGAGTTTGAAGAGAGAATAATATTTTTCAGGACATTTGATCCAGAATATTCAATTTATAAATGGAAGAGCAGGAGCAATAGCAAGTAAAATCTTTGAAAAAAAGAATGAGAAGAATTAACTGAAATAGAAACATTGACGAAAAAACAAAAAGTGTTGTATTTTGTTTTGGATGTCTTGGGAAGATATTTTTATGAGAGATTAAAATTGTGGCTTGACAATATGAAGGAAGACCCTAAAGGATTTCTTTTATTTGTGAAAAAAGCGACAGATTTGCTGGAGAGGGTGTACAAAGTTCTCGATCTTTTCAACTTTTTGACCTTCTTGGTGACATTTAAATACAGAAATCTCCTTGAACGCATCCTGAGAATAAGATACGTAAGAGAATGATTATGAGGCTGAATATCTAATGTTTTTGAATGATAGTCATATATTAAAGAGAATGTATCAAGAGTTTTGGATTTCGAATTCATGACTAGAACAATTATCTGGAACGTTTTAGCCGTAAAACTGAAAAAGCGATGTTTTAATATAATGATAGGATTTTATGTCATTTTGTTTGCCATATATTCGTTATGGATTTGGAGAAATGGCCAAAAAGATTTTCTTCTTTACAACTTTCATGGGAAGTATTTCAGTGGATTTGGATGATTCAGATAAGAAATGTGGAATTTGCCTTGATGAGCATATCTCAATGCCCTTTGTGATTCCAAAGTAAAAAATATGAGAAGAAAGTGAGAATAAATTGGACTAGGTGCAAGCATAAATTCTGTTATGTGTGTATAAGGACCTATATCAATGAGCATAAAGGAGAAAAAGAAGAACATCAAGTCTATAAATGTCCAAAGTAAGAAGATCTTTTGTTGTGTGGGAGTAATAAAATGCTTTTAGGTGCAAAGTTGCTTTTTCAGAGGTTGAGCCTTTCCACAAACGTGAAAAGAAAAAATCACTCTAAAATAGTTTTTATTTTGTGTATTTTAAATATATGATGATGAAAGACGTGATTTTGATATTTTATTATGATTCGAAACATTCACAAATTTTTGTTGAATTGTAAAGATCTGATATATGATACTACCTATATACAATAAAATCTTCTAATAAAGAGATTCTCAATTAATCTTCATCAGGCTATTTTTCATATAAGATTTCATTTGATAAGACTCAAAAGTACCTTTGACTTCTTTCTTTTACCGAAAGTAGCATTATAGTCAAAGTTGCAAGTGACATTACAGACTCCATCTTTTGATTTATCGATTGTCGTTGGGCTCAATACTGTCACGGTCTTAATATCCCTTTTGTTACAATTCTTAATAACTTTCAAGAAAAATATTAATTACCAAATTTCTTTCGCATACTCTTGGATTGTTCTGTCACTACTGAACTTCGAACATCTCAATGCATTTCTTATTGATTTTTTGGTCCATTCTTCCCTGTCCTGATACAACTCATCCATCTATAAAAGAATGATTTCAGGAAAAACTTTCTCTTTACTTTTTGTTGAGCTTCAATATATGATTTAAAATCATAGCAGACCAAATATCTATCGTTTCCATTTTTCACTGTCTCAATCAATTCCATTATTTCTTTATCCTTTCCAAACATTCCTCCTTCAATGGCTTTCACCACTTTCTCTGCTTCTTCTTGCTTCTCCAAATTCTCTTCTCTTAAAATCTTGTTTCTTATTTCTTCAACTTCTTCCACTTCCGCTCCAAATGTAATAATATTTTCCATTCCAACTTCTTCAGCAATCTCAATATTCGCTCCATCCATTGTTCCCAATATCATCGCTCCATTCATACAAAACTTCATATTACTTGTCCCTGATGCTTCTGTCCCTGCTGTTGAAATCTGCTGACAAATATCTGCTGCTGGAATTATTACTTCCGCTGCTGTCACACTATAATTCGGCAAGAATATCAAATTCAGATAATCTTTCGTGTCAGGATCCTGATTTATCACCTTCGCAATAGCCAAAATCAACTTTATCACTCTCTTGGCATTCACATATCCAGGCGCTGCCTTTCCTCCTACAAGAACTGAACGAGGGACAAACGCTTTTCTTTTCTCAGGGGAAGCTTCTTTTAGCTGGAGGTATCTGTAAACGACATAAAAGGCGTTCATAAATTGTCTTTTGTATTCGTGGATTCTCTTTACTTGGACATCAAACATGGATTCTTCTCTGAGAAGAACTCCTGTTTTCTTTTGAATCCATTTGATAAGTCTTCTTTTGTTTTTTTGTTTGATATCATTCCATTTTTCTCTAAAATCTGGATCATCAATTTTTTCGATTAGTGGTTTGATAAGCTCCAGATTTGTCAGCCAATCTTTTGATCCAAGTTGATCTGTGTAGAATTGCCCAAGGTCTGGATTTGCGCATGCTATCCATCTTCTATGTGTCACTCCATTTGTTTTGTTCTGGAACTTCTCTGGGTATAATTCATAGAAATGCCTGAAAAGATCAGTCTTGAGAAGATCTGAATGAACTGCTGACACTCCATTCACCGTATGCGATCCAATAATACACTATAAGTTATGGATATTAGAGTTATTTTCAAGTCTTACTAGATGAGGCATAGATACCATTTTGGGTGTAGTTTCTTCGATAATCGACATTGCAGAAACTTTATCAAGATCATTGGGAAACTTTGCTCTGACTTGTTCCAAGAATTTATGGTTGAGCAAGTGGATCAGTTCCAAATGGCGTGGAAGCACTTCTTGAAAGAGGTCCTCACTCCATTTTTCAAGAGCTTCTGGAAGAACTGTATGATTTGTATATGAGAAAACTTTCGTCACTAACTCCCAAGCATGATCCATTTCAAAGTCTTCTTCATCGACGAGGATTCTTAATAATTCAACGATACCAAGAGCAGGATGTGTATCATTGAGTTGTATGGCAATTTGATTGGGAAGCTCATCCCAATCTTTGTTCACAACTCGAAATCTCCACAAAAGATCTTGTAAGGACGCAGACACGAAGAAATATTCCTGAGCCAATCTGAGCTTTTTCCCTTTAACAGTAGAATCATTTGGGTACAAGACACTGGTAATAAACTCTGCTCTTTGTTTCGCCTTTACTGATTCGTAATAATCGCCAACATTAAACAATTCAAAGTCAAATTCTTTTGTCGGCATCGACCCCCATAATCTCAGAGTGATCGTATTAAATGTATTAAACCCTGGGATTAACAAATCATAAGCCAATGCATTCACTATTTCTCCTTCTTCCCATCTCACTTTCTCCTTTCCATCTTGTTGTTCTCTCACTACCTTTCCATAAAACTGCACTTTGTGGACTACATCACTTCTTCTCACCTCCCAAGGAAATCCTTCCATAAGCCAATAATCTGGGACTTCACACTGCGCTCCATCGACTATTTTCTGCTTGAAAATACCATAATTATACCGTAATCCATACCCCCAGACAGGTAAATTATGTGTAGCAGCAGAATCCAAGAAACATGAAGCAAGTCTCCCCAGACCTCCGTTTCCAATTCCTGGATCTTGTTCTTCTTCATACAATTCCTCTAGATTCTCACCTAAATCGTCCAAAGCTTCTCTGTAATTCTGCTCAAGATCAAGATTAACAAGAGCATTTTTTAAGCTTCTTCCAGGAAGGTATTCTAAAGAGAAATAATAGACTCGCTTATTTCCACTTGCTAAGAAGACTTTTCTTGTGTCGTTTCCTGCTTCTATAAGGCGATCTCTCACACTTTTAGCAACTGCTTGGTACCAGACGGAATTATCCATGCTGAATCTGGTACGAGCAAGGTCATATTCGATATGTTTGACAATATGTTTTTGGATAGTTTCCTTGTCACATGGAAGGTACATGTCCATTAGGGCCCAGAGCTTCTTTTTCTTTTCATTTTGTTCTTCGTTTTGGTATTGACGAAAAAAATGTGGACGGTATTGATGGTGTCGAATGTTTTCTTCAATACACTTTTTGTTATTTAAACATATATCATCGCTGGTCTAATTTGGAGAGTTTATAATTAGAGAAAAGGACAGGATGGTACTTCTTGGACTTGATGATCCATTTAAGAATGAAAGAAATATATTTGTTTTTGAAAGTTGTAAAAAGATTATATTAGGAAAGGGTAAACTTGTATTAAAATAGAGTGGTTAAATTAGAAAAAGTGTCTGTATTTTCTATTTAAAATAAAAACTTCATGAAGAAAGGAGAATTTCTTGTCCTTTTTCTGAAGCAAAGTGGGTTGAAATAGTTGCAATGGATATATCAATGATCCGAATGGCTCTGAAGAGTCAAGTATTGGCCAAATGAGAGATAGAAGAAGTTTGTGTGAATCATCTTAAAATTAAATTTTTTGGAAAGGGTGATTTCAAATACGACACCCAAAAATACGACCTAATGACGACCTTGCGACGACCTTATGATGACCAGAGGACGACCCAGCACGACCTGATACGACCAATTGACGATCGGTCGACGGCCTGTGGGCGACCAGGGTACGACCAAACACGACCAGTATACGACCAAAGGGTGACCACAATACGATTTGATACGACCACTGGACGAACCTGACACGACCTGACATAATTTAATCTAAGATTAGCTAAAACTTTTGCAGTTTTTGAAACCGAACTCAAAAAACTTTTTTTTCAAAACCAT